>Ga0098064_100066_pt1 | contig 21356 bp, 32 predicted proteins | sample 24BtaG_FD_77061 | JGI IMG/M metagenome (GOLD analysis project Ga0098064, IMG submission 77061) | Marine viral communities from Cariaco Basin, Caribbean Sea - 24B_WHOI_OMZ_CsCl | ecosystem: Environmental > Aquatic > Marine > Oceanic | place: Caribbean Sea: Cariaco Basin | collected 2014-11-08
AATAAAAAGTTACTGCTAATTAAAATATAAATCATACCAATAGTAAAATATATTGCTACATTGTCTAAGTATTCTTTGAATAGTTTCATTAGTTATGTATTTTATTAATTAACATTACATTAGCTTCAGTTACATCTTTAGCAATAATGAACATATCTTCTTCATTATCAAGATGCACACCGTGTTTAGCATCTGGCTCAGCTGTCATATAAGTAGTGGATATTATCGCATAAGCCACATTATCTTTTAAATTAGAATATGAGTGTGTTGTTTTAATCACTTTAAATTCTTTCATGTTAATCTCCCATGTATTCTATATACTGCCTTATAATAAGTGAAAGGAAAAAAGAATAAGAGAGGGAGCCAATGAAGGCCCCCACTCTTTGAGATGTCCTACGATTAGAACCCTTCTTCAGCTGCCAAGTCATTCATAGCTTGGTCAAGCTCAGAGTTCTCAAGGTTGCCTACTGTCTTTTCGTCGGCTAAATATCTAAAGCCTGAACCAGAATGCTGAACTAGGTGGTACTCTGAACCTTCATGTGTAATGGTTGAGTCAGAGACCTGTGCTTCGATAGGAACTATTTTCTTACCTTCATCGGTATTTACTGGTACTACTACTTGTATCGTTTTCATGATTGATACTCTCCTTTGTGGTTAACTAGAAATCGGATTTTCATAATCCGCCAGAAAGGTTTACGAGCTAAGTATATGTCTATTTCAAAATCCTACAATTTTTTCTTAAAAGAACTTGGTCAAATAAACCTTTTGCATAGCTTGACATATAGTTTAAATTCAAGGGTGGTAGGGTTAGGGATTATTAAATAATAATGTGTAAAATTTATGGCGAAAGAATTAAAAGAGCTGTCTAAGCTCCCGGTTGAGCATCAAAGTCAGATACTTCAGGCTCTTTGTAAGAATTACCAAGCTATAGAAATAGATGATAAAGTGTTCTTAATTCCAGAAGAAGTAAACGAGTTAATAGATAACTTAGTAATGCAGTTAAGCGATTTATACGCATTAAGAGAAAGAGATAGAGTTGGAAAAGAGGAAAATTAAAAATATAACTCACTATGTGTATGATGACATAGATGAGTTCAGAGAGCATCATCCTAATACAGTAGTCCATCCAGACTGGAAAATTGCTGATGAAGGTGATTGGGTATATAGTGATGACGATAGGATTATTCAGCTATTGAAAGTAGCGAAGCAGGTAAACCATCCTAATGACAGGAAAAATTACAAGTTTGCTAAAGGTTGGGTAAGGACTGTAGTGGGTAGTTTCATTAATAGACCTAATACTAAAATGGATACTGACTTCAGTGCTCATAGTAATAGGTACACTTTTAGCAAAACTATAAAAAACGCAAGTCAGAGAGTGACTGAAAGAACTAAAATAACTAACAAAGAAAAGCATTTTGCTACTAATGTTGTAGTTGGGATGGGTGCAGTAGAAGCTTACAAAAATGCATATAAAGAAATGTCAGACCAAAAAGCAAGTAAAAAAGCAACAATACTATTAAAACAGGAGAGAGTAATGAAAGAGATAGAAAAGTCTGTATTAGACGTAGCTAAAGAAATGGGGGTTGACCATAAGTACGTCTTAAACAAATTGAAGAATCTTGCTGATTACAGCGAAGATGACAATATCATTTTACAATCTACAAAAGAGCTAGGTAAGATTGTAGGTACATCTGGTAATGTAATCAAGCAGAGAGAGACAGGCCTTCTTGGGGTATTTCAGGGATTTTCACAAGAAGAGCTGGAAGGGGCCTCAAGAGAACAAAAAAAATTAAATGGAGATACCACTAATGAGATGCCCTAAATGTAATTCATTAAATACGAAAAAAAACGGAATCAGAGTTTTACGAAGTGGAAATAGGTCACAAGAATTCAAATGCTCTAATTGTGAAAGGTATTTTACTATACAAATAAATGTTTCAGATTCGCAAGAATTAAAACATGTTGAGCCGGGTGATATATTAGAAGTAGATGGAGGAAAAGAGATAAGAATACATGGTCTTACTGATGTGCATGTTGGGGCAGTGGAACATGACTTTAAAAAGTTTGAAGAAGCCGTTAAAGTTATAGAGAAAGATGATGATGCTAAATGGTTTGGTAATGGTGATTTATTAGAGCTAATCCCACCTCATTATAAAATAAATCAAAGAGGTCAGGATATTTCTCCTGAAGACCAATACTTAGAGTTTATAAGATTAGTGGATACCATTAAAGATAAGTGTTTATTTATTAGAGGTGGTAACCATGATTATATACGTTCTTTTAATATATTAGATTTCGATGTATGTAAAGTATTAGCAAAAGAATTAGGAGTCCCATATTATAGAATGCCCGGTTATACAAAAATAACAGTAAGTGGAAAAAATTATAATCTTGTTTCAGGTCATGGGAAATCAGGTGGTAAGAATGGGGATTTAGAATTAGATAGAATGGCAGCTGTATATAGTGAAGGAGATGTATTCTTCTTAGGTCATAATCATCAACTATATGTAAAACCTATGGATAGTCTAGTGATAGGCGATGACAATACAGAGGAGTTAAGACGTAGATGGTATATAAGAGGAGGTTCGTTTCTTAGATATGCAGATTATGCTAGATATTCTTTTTATCCTATTGTAAGAACTGGTTGGACTACTATAGAATTTAAACAGGAGGGTATTCACTGTTGGGAAAATTAGATAAATTCATATATAATGCTAAGCTAGATAGAGTCGTAGATGGAGACACCTGCGATGCTTTGATAGATTTAGGATTCAATACTTTTGTAAAGAAGCGCATAAGGTTTGTAGGTGTTGATACTTGGGAATCAAGAACAAGGAATAAAGAAGAAAAAGTAAAAGGGCTGGAAGCTAAAGCATATACTAAAGACAAACTTATGAATTCAGATGATGGGAAATTCACTTTAAAGTCTTATGGAACTGGTAAGTATGGAAGAGTTCTTGGTGAGATATTCATCAAAGGAGAAGAAAGCAGCCTGAATGATTTATTAAAAATCAATGGGCATGCTTATGAGTATCATGGAGAGAAGAAGAAGGAATTTAAAAAATGAAGAAAAAAAAGACATATAGTAAGCATGACTTAAGAAGAAGTATAGAAGATATAGAAAAAGCTGTGTATTTTATGTCCGAAAGAATGAGAAGATTTGAAGTTGTATTCAATGATTATGTTGAAATGCAAAAAAATGAAGATAAATTTAAAGAGTTTTTAGATGGCAAATATAAACAGCCAGAACATAACGAAAGCTGAAGAAGCTCTCCAACTAGCTCACAAAGACCTTATATCATTTGGGAAGTTATTCCTACCAGATGACTTCATGCGCAGTGAAACTCCTTTTTTCCACTATGAAATGTCTGACGCAATAGACGACAGAAATGTAAAGCAGCTTGCAATTATTATACCTCGTGGTCATGGAAAGACTGTCTTAACAAAAGCATCAATTATAAAGGATTTTGTCTTCTGTCAAGATAAAAGTAATTTTTTATTTTATGCTTGGGTTTCTGCTACACAAAAGCTTAGTGTTGGCAACATGGATTATATCAAACATCATTTAGAAAACAATGATAGGATAAAATATTATTTTGGCAATCTAAAAGGCAAAAAATGGACAGAAGAAGATATTGAGTTATCAAACGGGTGCAAACTCATTTCCAAGAGTAATGTCGCTGGGATACGGGGAGGAGCAAAGCTCCACAAAAGATATGACCTCATCGTACTTGATGATTTTGAACATGAAGCAAATACCATCACACCAGAGGCAAGAGATAAGAACGCAAATCTGGTTACCGCTGTGGTATATCCTGCTCTTGAGCCCCACACTGGTAGGCTACGTGTTAATGGTACTCCTGTACATTATGATTCTTTTATTAATAATCTTCTTACAAATCATGCAAAAGCTAAAGAAGATAAAAAGAAATTTGCTTGGAGAGTGATTACATATAAAGCTATCACAGATGATGGGGCCCCTCTTTGGGAATCATTTTTCAATAGAAAAAAATTAGAGGAAAAAAAGAAGTTTTATTCTGACTCAGGGCAACCACAGAAATTCTTTCAAGAATATATGATGGAAGTAATGAGTGAAGAAGATGCGGTGTGGACAAGAAAGCATATTAAATACTGGGATGGATACTTTAAAAATGAAAATGATATGAATTATTTAATAATTAATGGTGACGAAATGCCGGTTAATGTATTTATAGGATGTGACCCAGCTACAGATATTGATACTAAACATTCTGACTTTAGTGTAATAATGGTAGTCGCTGTTGATATAAATAATAATGCATATGTTTTAGAATATGAAAGACACAGAAGCATACCTACTATTGGAAGTAAAGACCCGTCCACCGGAGATATAGTTGGGAAGAAAGGAGTAGTGGATTATATAATAGAACTCCATGAAAAATATAACTGCACTTCATCAACTGTAGAAGATGTAGCTATGAATAGAAGTATATTCCAAGCATTAAATGAAGAAAGAAGACTTAAAAACAAATACCATATTTCAGTCATTCCAGAAAAACCGGGAGGTCAACAGAAGAGAAATCGAATATATAGTGGACTTTCAGCCCGATTTAGCATGGGAACGGTACATATTCGGAAAAATATGTTTGATTTAATCAACGAAATTGTTACTTTCGGCCCCAAAATGAGCCACGATGACACAATAGAGAGCCTTTATTACGCATTAATTCACGCTTTTCCGCCAAATTTTAGTAAAAATAAAGAGAAAAAGTGGTTTAAGACTATAAAAAAAGCAAAAAATTGGGTAGTAGCATAAATGGCAAGTAAAAGTACACACAAAATTCAGAATCCCAAAAGTATGGGCAAGTCATCACTTCAAACAAGAGCTAAAATTGGTTCTAGTCAGGTAGATGTTGGAGGCCCAAAACATTCATATTGGCAATCATTTATGCCTAAAGTCAAACCGTTTGTGCCAAGAAAGCTAAATGTACTTTATTCTCAAAGGAAAAAGTAATGCCTAGATTCGGTAGACGCTCTAAAAAAAGATTGAAAGGAGTTAATGTTAAGTTGGTAAATGTCCTTAATGAGCTTATTAAGATTATGGATGTTACCATTATTGAAGGTCTTCGGAGTAAGGAGCGGCAGGAGCAATTGTTAGCAGAAGGGAAAACTAAAACTAGATATTCCAAGCACATAGAAGGAAAAGCTGTTGACCTCGCTCCTTACCCGATTGACTGGAATGATAGAGAAAGATTTCATTATATGGGTGGTATGATTCGTGGTATAGGAAAACAAATGAATGTTAATATCCGCTGGGGTGGAGACTGGGACTCTGATGGAGAGATAGCAGATAATAACTTTGATGACTTAGTTCATGTAGAGATTAGAGATTAATGGCAAGGCAGTCAAAAAAATTAGTAGATAATATTGTCGACCTTTTCAGGAAGTCAAATTCAACAGAAAGACAAAAATGGCAAACTGATTCTCAAAAGAGTTATGAGTTCTTTTTAGGTGAGCAGTTAACTGCTAGCGAAAAAGAAGACTTACAATCTGGTGGTATGCCAGATTTTGTTATTAATAGAATAACTCCCGTTATTGAAATGATGAAGTTCTTTGCCACAGCTAACAATCCAAAATGGCAGGCAGTCGGAGCTGAAGGAAGTGATTCAGATGTGGCCGCTCTTCATTCTGATATTGCTGATTATTGCTGGTATAATTCAAATGGGAATAGCATCTATTCAAGCGTAATACAGGATGCTCTTGTAAAAGGGATAGGGTATATGCAAGTAGATGTTGACCCTGACCAAGACAGGGGTATGGGAGAAGTTGTATTTAATTCAGTAAACCCATTCGATGTTTATGTTGACCCAACGTCAAGGGACTTTTTATTTAGGGATGCTAGTTATATAATTGTTAAAAAAGACATGCCTAAAGAACAATTAATGAGATTGTTTCCAGATGATAAAAGAAAAATTAAAAAAGCAAATCCCAGCAATCTTTCAAATAATGATTATAGTCAGAGGGATGTGATTGATAGTGAAATAATATTTAATGCAGATGTCAGAAGTTCAGCTTATACTAAAGATGGTGATGATGATGAAATTATAGATTACTACGAATCATATTTTAAAGAAAAAATTGCTTATATGAATCTATTTGTAAATATGCCTCCTTCCCCACAAGAGATGCAAGAAATACAAAAACAAGTAGAAGAAACTTTATCAAGTCTTAAAAAAGAGATGGCAGTTCAGTTAGAAGAACAAAGACTTCAGTTATCTGAAGCTGTGCAGAAAGGTGAAATGATAGAAGAAAGAGCTCTTCTTGAAATAGAAAAAGCTCAAAAATCTATGAATGATGAAATAGAGCAAAGAAAGATTGTTTTATTAAGTCAGATGGAAGAATCAAGGACAAGAGTTGAGAATAGAGTTGTAACAGAATTTGAATACAACTTAATGAAAGAAGATGAAAACTTAATAGTTAATATTGTTGATGCAGTAAAATTTTATGAAAATAGAATTAAGCTTTGTATAGTTGTTGGTGATAAGCTTTTATACGAAAGTATTCTACAAGTTAAAGAGTACCCAATAGTTCCATTTGTTTATCAACATACAGGAACCCCATATGCATTAGGGGCTGTATCTCCATTAGTGGGTAAGCAAAGAGAATTAAATAAAGCTCACCAGATTATGATTCATAATGCAAACTTAGCATCTAATTTAAGATGGATGTATGAAGAAGGTTCTGTTCCTGAAGAAGAATGGGAGAAATACTCATCATCGCCCGGTGCTTTATTAAAGTACAGACAAGGTTTTGCACCACCACAACCTGTTCAACCATTACCATTAAATTCAGCTTTTTATGGCATTACTGAGAATGCTAAAAGAGATATGGAATATACTTCAGGTATATATTCTTCTATGCAGGGAGATACTGGCTCTTCACCTGAAACATATCGTGGATTACTAGCTATGGATGAATACGGGACAAGAAGAATTAAAGCTTGGATGCAGAATATTATAGAACCTTCACTTGAACATTTAGGAAAGATTTTTAAAGATTTTGCGCAAGATACATATCAAGCTCATAAAGTATTTAGAATTGTACAACCAAACAATATAAATGAAGAAAAATCAGTGGAAATTAATGTACCTATATTTAATGATTTTGGAGAATCTATAGAGAAGTGGAATGATTATTCAACATCAAATTTTGATATAAGAATTGTTGGTGGCTCTACTTTACCATTAAATAGGTGGGCATTATTAGAAGAATATTTTAAGTGGTTCCAATCTGGATTAATTGATGATATAGCTATGATAGCTGAAACAGATATTAGAAATAAAGAATCAATTATTAAAAGAAAGAGTGTATATATGCAACTCAGAAATCAAATCGAAGAACTTGGTGGTATAGTTACTGATAGAGAAGGTACTATTGAAACTCTCGAAAGACAACTTGTACAGTCTGGAATAAAAGGTAAAGTACAAGATGCTGATATGAAGATACAAAAAGATTTACTTGAAACCGAAGCTGCACAAAGTATGCTGAGGAATAAACTAAAAAGTGATACAACTACAAAAATAAAAGAACTAGGTTTGGCAGTTGCTGACGCTAAGAAAAAGCAAGCAATAAAATAGTTTACTTATTTATAGTTTGTATCATAAATTAAGGAGTAATTATGACTGAAACTACAACAGACAACCTTGATACAGATGTATTTGTAGAGAGCCCTGAAGAGAGTGCAAGTCCTAGTGCTGACGATTTTTTTGAAGCTCTTGACCGAAAGGTGAATGAAGGGATACTGGAGCCAGAAGAGACCACAGCTGGAAATGTTCAACAATCAGAATCTCAGGCAACCTCAGAAATGAGCCCTGTAGAAGGTTCCGATGGAGAGCATAATTGGGAGAAAAGGTATGCTGATTCAAGCAACGAAGCCAGAAAATTAAATACAGAGCTAAAAGAACTTGAACCTTATGTGCCTATTCTCAACGCAATGAAACAAGACCCTAATTTAATTTCTCATGTGAGAGATTATTTTGAGGGTGGTGGAAAACCCCCGAAAAGTGTCAAGGAACAACTTGGACTTGAAGAGGATTTTATTTTCGACCCAGACGAAGCTGTCAGTGATGGCGACTCTAGTTCAGCTAAAGTGCTTCAATCGGTAATTGATGGTGCAGTTCAGAGAAAATTATCTGGATTTGCCCAAAATCAGCAGAGGGTTGCTGAGACTCAAAGCGCAGAGCGTTCATTCAGAGAACGACATGATATGTCGGATGAAGAATGGAGTGATTTTACTGATTATAGTAAATCAAGAAAATTAACTCTTGATGATATTTACTTTTTAAAGAATAGAGATGGCCGTGACAAGCAAGTTGCGAATTCAACTCGTCAAGAGATGAAAGACCAAATGCAAAGGGTAAGAAATAAACCTCAATCAGCCGCTAAGGCTGGTAGTTCAGGTACTGCTTCAGTAACTGAAGAAGACCAAGTTTTTGATGCTATTTTAGGGATTGACTCCGAACTCGAATCGGCATTTGGCTAAATAATAGCTAAGTGCCTTAACTTAAAATAAGGAGGAAGCTAAAATGGCTGACTTATTTTCACTCGAGTCAACTGCTGATGTTGCTGCTGGTGCTGCTGAACCTCGGTTAGGAACCGACCTAAGCACTGGTGCTCTTAGACGAAAGTATAACTTCGGAGATAGAGTTTCAGAGCTATCAATAGCTCAAGACCCTTTCTTTCGTATGGTATCGAAACTGTCAAAGAAACCAACAGATGACCCTGAGTTTAAATTCACAGAAAGAAGACCTTCCTTTCATAAACGATATGCTTATATTGTAGCTTTCGATGATAATGGGACAGTTGAACCCCATGATTCGGAACTAGAACGTTCAGATTCTACTGCTGTAGCATCTGCTGTCGGACATGAAGTAGGTCTCTATATGGCGACTGACTATAAATCTTCTGGAAATCTATCCAGTGTTTATGGTCAAAGTGGCGATAAAGTAGCAGTCGGGGCAACAGGAACTCGTCCAGAGTTTTTTATGCCGGGGCAGTTAGTTAAAGTACCAATTATGTCTGCTACTACAGGGACAACAATAAGTGGTTATCATGTTATCAAAGTTACTTCAGTAGTAACTTCAGACCTTACTGGAAACGGTGGTGTTGATGATGATAATATGGAATGTAAATTAGTTAAAGGTGATATTGTAAAATTTGATAGCGGCGGAAATGAAGTCGCTTCTTTTGCTTATAATGCTTCATCTGCTAATAATGGATTTCAAACTGGTTCCAGTAATGGTTCCAATGAAGTCTATGACCGTTCAATTGCTGAGCACCTTGAGCCAATACGTTCTTACGTTATTGGTACTGCTCATGAACAAGGTTCTGGTTATCCTGAGACATGGAAAGACCAGCCTTTCTCAACCGCATACGGGCGAACCCAAATTTGGAAAACATCTATGGCAATGGATAACACTACTCGTGCTACCGTGCTGAAGTATGAACCAAATGAATGGTCTCGTGTTTGGCGTGAAAAGTTGATTGAGCATAAATGGGATATTGAACAGAGTGTTCTGTTTGGTTCTCAGTATGACTCAGGAGATGAATGGTACACGCAAGGAGCTGTTGACTACATCTCAAGTTATGGTAATGTGTTCAGCTTGACACACGCAAGCAAAACACAAGACGATTTCTTAGATGATTTAAGTAATTACTTAGACCCACGTTATAATAATGCAAATGCATCGTTGTTTTTCTGCGATACTGCTACTTATAACTGGTTACATAAACTAAGTGGTTACTTTAGTAACAACCTTGAAGTATCACCAAACTTCAGAGCTGATATGTCTTTAACAGCTAAAAAGAAGGTATTTGGAGTTGATATTAGTGTTATTTCTACACCTTTCGGTGATATGAATGTAGCACGGAATATTCACTTAGATGGAAGTCCTATTAAATTACTTGCTTGCAACATGAGATATTGTGCATACAGACCTCTCGTTGGTAATGGCTTGAATCGTGATACGGCTATCTATGTAGGTGTTCAAACCTTAGAGAACAGTGGTGTTGACCGAAGGGTTGACTTAATCCAAACAGAAGCTGGGATGGAATGGCAGATGCCAGAAGCCCACGCTTACTGGTCATAAGGAGGTGTTATAATGGCAAATCCTATGTATGGACAAAACAAAGATGATGGTCAGCTGTATGATGGAAGAGCTGGTGTAATCGTAAATTCAGCGGCTAGAACTTTACTAGCTTCTGAAAGTGGTTCTACAGTTCTTCATAATTCTGCAAATACTGCTATCACTCTACCTGCAGCTAAAGCTGGTTTAAATTTTAAGATTATTCTTGGAATTGAATCCACTTCTGGTTGTAACATTCTAACTGCATCTAATGCTGATTGTTTTTTTGGTGTAATCCCAATATCATGTGATGATACGGATGACCAAACAGGCGTAGCTCAAAAATTGACTTATGCCGTCTCAATCGCAGCACCTGCTAGCTATGACGCTATGAAATTCGTAGCGGCTACAGCTACTATTGGTGGAGTTGCAGGAGAATGTATATGGCTAACTGCTGTAAGTAGTGTTGCTTGGCATGTTGCAATACCGTATCACGCTACATCTGCTAATGACCCAGGCGACTGTGCATTAATAGTAGCAAGATAAGGAGTGAATCATGGCTGATGGTAGTGGAACTAATAACAAAGCAAAAGCTAGTTATCAATCAGATGCGTATATGTTTACTATGGATAGTTCATCCGCTTCTTCGCATACTTTTGGAGCGAAGGATAGTGGTAAGACTTATTTCTTAGAAAGCACAGTTGCTAGAACAATTACTTTACCAGCTGTAAAGGCTGGTCTAAGGTTTAAGTTCATAGCTACTGACACGACTGCAGATAGTTCAATCGCAACTAGTGAAGGAACTGCATTACTTAAAGGTGGTGCAGAATGTGGAGATGCTTATCTTACTTTAGCTGGCACTACTATTGTGGTAGAAGCTGCTGGCTCAGTAGGAGATTGGCTGGAAATGGTTTGTGATGGAACTTACTGGTATGTTAGTGGGCATGGAGCTCATGACGCTAGTTTTTCAGTATCATAATCTGAAATTTGTGATTAATAGCACAATATAAGGATAAAAATGTGTAGGGGGCTTCGGCCCCCTACATAAACTAAAAAATTTAATATGGCAACAACAAACATAGAATTAGATATAGAGAATATCACTGGGGTTACGGACGCTAATGACCAGTTTATTATCTCTGCCCAAAAATTCGTAGTATCAAGCGTCCCAAAAAATTTATTACACTTTGCACAGAAAGCCTCATCGGCTTCAACAGATGGCAGTGCAATTTCATTTTCGGTAAATGACTCTATTACTGATGTTCAGAGAAATGGATATAGTTGTAAAGAAATATCAATGTCTGAGGCTATATGGGCTTTAGATTCTACAAGTTTAAGATATGCGACTGCTAAACATCCAGTTTGGTATCATAAGCAAGGAGCTGTTCATTTTGCTCCAGTTACTGATGGAAGTAATGCTGGTTATGTGTTTTATGTAGATTATTCTCTAATAGATGATGATTCTGATTTAAGAAATGCAGTTGTATATCATGCAACTTCAAGTGAATTTTCTAAATTAGCATCTAGTAAGACAGACATCACAGTTGCATCTACAACTTTATCTAATATTGGAGCTCCTCCAGTATATACATCCCCTAATGTGACAGGAGATGGGAGTGAACTGACTGACGTAGATGATTTAGACACAGATAATACTATTGATGTTCACGCAGACCAAATTGAATTTGACCAATGGTGGTCTACTGTTACTCACCTTATAGAAGGTGAAGAAGATGTAGAATTAGCTAATGCAACTTTACAAAAAATTTCTACTTATATAAATGCATATGGCCAATCTATGCAAAATAGATTAAATGAATTCAACGATGGGAATGTAGAATTTCAAGCAAAATTACAAGAAGCTATACAACAAGCTCAAATAGATGCTCAAAAAGCTCAACAACAATCACAGATAGATTCTGGGACTGCGGCTCTTTATGTATCTGAAAGTAAGAAATATTATGATTGGGCTCAGTTGGAAATAAGCAATTATATAAAAAATAACTCTAAAATGATTGCTATGTCTATGGCTAATCAGGCTAGTGGGGGGTAGAGTATGGCAGATAGAGCGCAAGGAGCAGTGTCATTTACCCCTATAGTAACAATAGCTGCAGACGCTGATGCGGACGCTGTTGATGCAATACATCATAATATTAATGGTTCATTAGCAGGAGAATTAACATTTACTGTGCAAGACGGTGATGATAATTGGTTTTATGCTCCAAATGTAATATGTACAACAACTAGTGATGAATTATTTGGAGCGGCTGATGATAGAACTGATTTAGTTGGAGCTAGTGGAGACCAAGTAAATGGGCCTAATGAGGCAGTTGGCAATTTAGTAGATTTTACTGATGGTTCTCAAGCAGATTGTTCAGCGGATAAAGTATGGTTTTTATTTGTTAAAAACACAGGAACTAGTGATACATCTAATACATCTACAACTAACAGCGTATATCTTAGTTTTGATGGAACAGCGGCAGGATATAATGTTGCGGATAATATTGAAATTAAAAGTGGTGAAGCTTGGATGGGTAATTTAGCTGGGCCAATTATGCAAAATATTTTTATAATGACTGGACAAGCTAGAGGAGCTGGGGCAGCCGCTACCGTTAATAGTAGTACATCAGTTAGATGCACTGTATCGGCTATTGTTGAAGATGTGGCTTAATAATAGAGGAATAATATGACAGTTTTAGAAATAATGGAAAGAGCTGATATGAAAGAGACTACTCTTGCTATTGCTTACATAAAAGATGCTATTCATCTTATACAATCAAATTCTAAAGAAAAAGTTAAAGTGAATAAACAAGACATTATTAAGTCTGTAGATGGTGATGATAATGTATATAAATTTCCAGCTGATATGATTGCTTTAGAGCATGTTAGTATTAAAGATACTAGTGATAGTAAATATAAAAGAATTAAACGATTAGTTGCCCCTCCTCATTACTTACTTGAAGATACTTCTCCATGAGTAGTTATGTAGATAGAGAGTGGTTCTATTATTTAAGAGGTAGAGAGCTTCTTTTATATAAATTATTAGGTGGTTCTTCTAGTGAAAGAATAACACAATCAGGTGTATTCAAAACTCAACAAAATGAGTTAATGTACCCAGATGAGAATATTGCAGATGGTCTCAGGATTGAATACACTGCTCTTAATGAGCCATTTGTATCTGAGGCATTAGAGACAACAAGTGTAGTTGTTTCAGGGACAACAATTAGCTTTGGAGATGGTGACGGAGCTGGTTCAAATGACACACTAAATGATTCGGGAAATGGGCTTGTTAGCGGGACAAGCCTTTTTGTAGATAATGACAAAATAAGAGTACAAGGCTCCGCTAGCAATGATGGTGATTATGCTATAAGAGATGCGGCATCAGCGGGAAGTCTTGAATTTGCAGCTGGTAGCTTTACAGCAGAAGCTGCTGGTGAAAGAATAACAGTTACTCAAATACCCGTAGAAGATACATCTCCTAGTGAAACATCTCATGCCAATCTTAATAGAATGTTAAGTTTAGCATTAGTAGATTATTTAAAAGCTATGGAAGCTGACAAAAGAGGGGATATTGAGAGAAAAGAATATTACATGAAAGAATTTTATGGTAAGTTAGGTGACAACGAAAGTAACAAAAGGAAGATTTCAATGTCGTTTCCTATTGGCCCTTTCGCAGTAAGATAAATATAAAACATATGCCCATGAGAGTTGCCAAGCTCGGTAAGGCATAGAAGGAGAACAAGATGGCAAAAGGTCTACAAAGCTGGAGTGTAAAAGAATCGGGTGCCCCGGTTACTTCAGCAGAAATCAAAACTGCAACAAGTGGTACATCAGTATCATTTTCTTCAACAACTAGAGCAATGATGGGAGTTGTGGTTCCCACTAATACAGAAGATTTAACACTTACATTAGCTGGTGGTGGAACATTAATAATCCCCGGTGCAGCGGTCGCTGCAGTATTTGCTCCCGGTGGTATAGTTCCATTCGCTTGTGATTCATTTTCATTTGGTGGTACAGAAACTGGATTTAAAGTTGTTGGTTTATTCTAAAGGGGGTAACTAAATGAGAAATTTAAGTAGAAGTGCCCCACTAACTGGTGGCGGTACAATATCTGGCGACCTGACCATTTCAGGTGATTTAACTGTAAGTGGTGATAGTGCCGCTAATATAAGTGAAACGATTACTGGAGATATGAAGATAACATCATCTTCTTCAAGTCATCCATTGCTCACATTAGAAAACACAAATACTGGTGGAAGTCAATCTGCTGTATTAGCATTTGAACAAGGAAGCACAAGCCAAGCGGATGACCAGTTATTAGGATATATGACATTTGCTGGATTGAGAGATAATGACAGTGGTCAGGCAGTAATGGCGGCTATTGAAGCAAAGATGTCAGATATAACCACAGCAGATGCTGCTGGTGAGTTTGGTATCAAAGTAAATGTAGATAATTCTTTAGTTAATGTATTAAATATAAACGGATATACTGGTGTGGTGGGGGAAGGTGAGGTTTGCATTAATGAAGAATCGAAAGATATCGATTTTCGTGTTGAATCTGATAATCTTACTCATGCTTTATTTGTTCAAGGTTCAAACGGACATGTGGGTCTGGGGACTGATGCCCCATCTGAAGTCTTACATCTTTATCAAGCTAATGATGGAGGTGATACAACTTTAAGAATACAAAATGCAGATGCTGGAAGTAGTACCGATGAAACTGTTGAGATACATTTTTACCAAACTTCATCGGGAGCATCTGGTGGTAGAATTGTTGGTGGAAGGGAAGGAGCTTATACTTCTGCAAGTTCATGGGCAAATGCTGATTCATTTATGGCATTTCATACAGCATTAAATAATGCAGATGGTGAACGTATGCGTATCACATCCGCAGGCAATGTCGGAATTGGAACTGGTGCAAATGTAGACGAGCTTCTTCACGTTCAAAATGATTCAAATAATGCAGTAATTAAAATAGAAGCTGGAAGTTCTGGTAATGGTGCAAGACTACAACTTACTTCAGCGACAAACGATACTGGTGATATCAACTTTGGCGATTCAGGTGATAATAATATAGGTCGCATTACTTATAACCATACTTCAAATTATTTAGCTATACATACCAATGATACAGAACGTATGCGAATCGACTCGTCAGGCAATGTCGGAATTGGAGTTGCGGCTCCCACAGAACTCTTGAGTATTACGGATTCAGGTGGTACACCAACTATATATATGGATGGTAACACCACCAAAGCAGTCCTAAGGGGCAGGGCTAACGTAGGTGCAGGTGCGAATATATTTGATTTTGTAGGCAAGTGGAACAATACAGACGTTGCCCGAATAGCCTTAATGTCGGGAGCAGATACTACAAACAAAGATGATGGGCAGATAGTTTTTAGCACTGCTCCATCGGGTACTCTGACAGAGGCAATGCGTATCTCATCAGCAGGCAACGTCGGAATTGGAGAGTCCAGCCCCGATACATTGCTTCATTTGAAATCATCAACTGATGCTAAACCAGTATTAAAAATAGAACAATCTGGGAATAATGTAAATGGTGGTGGAATTACATTCTTAACAAGTAGCACCGCTACTAATGACGACCTTTCTGGTACTATTAGATTCAAAGGAATGAATGATGCTGGAACACCTGAAGAGATTGAATTTGCTACTATATATGTAAAACATACAGATATTGCAGACGGTTCAGAAGATGGTCAAATGAAGTTTAGAGTAAGAACTGGTGCATCTTTTGATACTAATTTTTTACTCGATGGCAACTCCCGAATCTCGCTATCGAATAATGATAGTGGTACTGGCAATACAATATTTGGGCATACTGCGGGTGATTCCGATGGTGCTGGTGATTACAATGTTTTCATTGGACATACTGCGGGTGGCACTGGAACTCAAACTGATGCTTGTGATGAGAATGTAGGAATCGGTCATACAACTTTTGAAGATTTAACAACTGGCTCTCAAAATGTTTCAGTAGGTGGCACATCATCTACCCAGCTTACAACTGGAAACTACAATACAACTGTCGGAAAATCTGCTGCGGCAAATTTAACAACAGGGTCAAATAATGTAGCAATCGGTAGAGCATCATTCTCTGCGGCGGCACATGATGAAACAGATAATATAGCAATAGGTTTTCTTGCTTTGAGTGGTGGTAAACAAGATGGAGTAGCCGCTTCAGTAGGCAGGTATGTAAAAGAAAATATTGCTATAGGTTCAAATGCTTTAACTGGTGGCACATTAGCAAGTAGTTCTGACGTTATTGGAAACGTAGCCATTGGTCATAATGCAATGGATTCTACATCTACTAATCCACAAACTGGAACAATAGCCATCGGACATTCTGCCCTCACCGCCCTCACATCTGGTGCTTCCAATGTTGCTGTGGGTTATCAAGCGGGATTGGCTCTAACAACGGGTAATTCTAATACAGTTCTTGGTTCTGGTGCTATGGATGATATGGTTGAAGGTGGAAATAATACAGCTATTGGTGCAAATGCTTTAGGTGGTGCTTTAGACGCTACTGCTGATGCTTCCACACATAACGTATTTGTTGGAAAGGACGCTGGTAGTGGTGCTTGGGTTACGGCAGTATCTGAAAAAAATGTAGGTATTGGTAATGAAACACTGATGGGAGCGATGAATGGTGTAACAGGAGCGGTCGCAGTGGGACATGCCGCTTTAGCCGCCCTCACAACGGGTGCTGGGAATACTGCTGTGGGGTATAAAGCTATGCAACACGCTGATACTGCTGAGAATTGTATTGCTATTGGTTATAGAGCAATGGCTGACCAAAATGTTGGTGGTAGTGGTCATGCGGCGGATTCAGACAATAATATTGCCATAGGTAGTAATTCTATGTATGGAGCATGGGCAGATGCTAAATCAGAGCAAAATATTGCTATTGGTAGTTCTTGTATGAGTGGTGCGTTGAATACTGCTACTGATAATACTTGTATTGGATATGCTTCAGCTACTGCAATAACCAGCAGTAGTAATAATACTATTGTTGGTTCATATGCTGGAACTATAACAACTACTGGAAGTAGTAATACTCTTATTGGCTATAATGCTGAAGCTAATGCTAATAGTGGAACTAATCAAACTTGTATCGGATATGATTGTCAGGGTATTGGTGATAATTATGCAGTAATTGGCGATGGCAATACAACGAGATTGTATGCCGCTGACGATGTTGGTGCTACACTATATGCTGGAAGTGCCACGGTAGAAACTTCCGATGAAAGAATAAAAGAGGATATTAAGGATTCATCTCTTGGATTGGATTTTATCAATCAGTTAAGAGCTATTGAATATAAGAAACGGCAACCGATTGATTATGATGAGAGTCTAAAGAAAGAAATGAACTGGTATAAGAATGACAGAAAACCAAGAGTATTAGATGAATTAGATAAGAATAAATCAAGAACAGGATTTATAGCTCAAGAGGTTGGTGAAGCACTAAAGAATATTGGTTTTGATGATAATAATGATATTGTTGAAATTGATGAAAGCAATACACAACAAATGATTGCTTATTCAAAATTAGTACCACCACTTGTCAAAGCAGTACAAGAATTAACAGCAAAAGTGGAAGCATTAGAAAATGCGTAAATAACTTCCCAATAATGGGAACTAACAAACAAGGAGTCAATAATGGCTAAAGACAAAAAAGAAAAGCCAGTCTTGAATCTCGACGATAAAGAATATATCATTGAAGATATGACTGACGAACAGAAAATGATGGTAAATCACATTAACGATTTGCAAAACAAACAGAATACGAATCAGTTTATGGCTGACCAGTTATCCGTAGGTAAAGAAGCGTTTATCAATATGCTTCGTGCATCTCTTGAACCTGAAGAAGCAGAAGAGGTTGAAGCAGAAGCATGAAAATAAGCAAGTACTTCTCATGGGTTAATTCTAAGTTAAATGTCTGGAGTTTCTGGCATCTCTTAGGTGGACTATTCTTAACAAAGGTATTCTACTGGTTTGGATTTGCAGGCTTACAGAATATTGGATTAGTGTTTGCTATGGCAATCCTATGGGAAATCATTGAATATTATGTGGAAAATTGGAAGCCTTATGGCTCTGTGAGAGCATGGGCTGAAGATTCATTCCTTGATATATTCATTGCTACTGCTTGTGCATGGTGGGTGATGTTATGATATCAGGAAACATGAAGCAAGAATACAAAGCAATCTATAAAGTGCCGATAGGTCAGTATGAATCTGATTCATTAGTTGGATTGATAGTTGAAGTCCTTAAGCACAGATTCTTTCATCTTTGGTATCATAAAAGGTGGATGGATTAATGATTGTTAGAAGGTGTAGTCAGGGTCATCGAGTTAGGATTCATAGAAATACAACTCCCGGTGCTACTCGCACAAAAACATATGCAGATGGGTCTACTGAGACTCTGACTTATCCTTCGTCTTATGCATACTTTGTTGATGTAGATGGTACAATAGCTAAGAGAAGTAATAGCTTTAAAGTAATTGAAGAGTTTTATGTTGATGAATGTTCTAAGAAGCATGGTGATGGACATGGAAGATTGTTAGTAGGAGGTCATCATATGATTAATGGTGTAGCTACTACACAAGCAGATTATCCTACAGATGCAAATACTAAAGCAGAAATAAAAGATTTCTATGATAAACGTGGAGTTGCTTATGGTGGAAGTGAAACTAAAGCAGAACTTCTTTCAAGAATTACTTTTACATCTGGCCCTTTTCAAGCAAAACATTTAAAGGTATAATATGGCTAATATAGGAATTAAAAAATATACAGCAGCTGAAGCTACATCGTTAGCAATAGGTCAATTAGGCTTTGACCTTATATCGGAGCATGATACGAATTATTCTAGTCCAGACTCAGGTTCTTGGGTTGCTATTCAAGCACTTGGTAAAGACAGCAGCGGAACATCGGAGTTTTTAAAGTTGAAGGCAACTTGCAATATAGGAGACAATCTTAGTTCTGCATATTTTTATTTAATTCCGGGTGAGATACTTTATGGCAACTTTGCCACTATACTTAATCATACAGACTCTACAGCAACATGCATAGCTTACAGAGGATGAGAAGGACGAATAGGATTAAGCGTCGTATAATGTCAATGAATGTAAAAACTGATACTCCAGAAAAACAAAATGTTTTTAAAAAAGTTTTTAATTGGTTTAAATTAAGGATATTCAAAAAATGAATTACAATGAAGTTATTTCTACAAGTTATGACATCCCCATAAAATATGTTTATGTGGGATTATAATCACCAAATAATATGTTTAAATGGCTAACCCAAAAACTGCAAGGAGCTATCGTGGTACTGTTGTTGATGACAACGCTATCGTTAGTATTAATCTCAAATGGTTGGGTCAGTTACTTGTTTTGGTCGGCATGCTTGTTTATGGTTATTGGCGTATCGAGTCAAGGTTGGGACAACTTGAGGATGAAATGCTCTCCGCTGATGTTAAAATTGAAAACTTACTTGACAAGCATATGGCTGAAGAAAAGATACAAAGAGAGCAATTAGAGGAAAAAGTAAACTTCTATGAAAAAGAATTTAATATTAACCCACTTAGTTGGGGAAAGCGTAAAAAGAAGTAAATGGGTAGTCTGACTATCCACTTGAAATGAAAGAAATCATTCGAAACTATTCATTGGGAAAGAAAGATAATGTGCGAAATATGCTACATTGCGTAACAGTATGAGAAAGATACTATCAATACTGTTTTATCAAATAGGTCATAATGCAGACAGATTACTCTGGTTTATTAGTCCAACATATGAATGGTGCGAAGATAAACTTGCATACATCTATCAATGGGCTATGTGGCGTTCTGTAGAGTATGATGATTATTATGAAATATGGCAATCCAATAACCAAATTACAAGGTAATATGAAGAATGAATGAATTTTTAGCATTATACGCAGAATATGGAATGATTGGTGTTGTTGGATGTATGTTTGTTTTTATGGTCTATCAAAATGCTAAAAGGTCAGAAGACCAAGCTAAGTCAATTAATGATTTACAAATTGAAAACAAAGGTCAATCTGAGACATTAGAAAACATGGAAGGTATGTTGATTAAATTAATTGATAGATGGAATAAATCTGACGAAACTAGAGACAGAAGACATGAAGATTCTGTAAGAGAAATTAATGATATGTCAGATGTATTAATGGAAATAAAAGGTTCAGTATCAAGGATAAATGGTAAATGATTATGGATAGTTTAAAAGTAACAACAATAAGTACAAGTCTAGGTTTGGTGTATTGGACAGATATTATATCAGGAGTACTGATGTGTGTAATGTTTTCAGCACAAATTTATTATTTGTATTTAAAAACCAAAAAGATAAAGGAGTCATAAATGGACTTTAAAAAAATGCTTATGGATATGGCACAAGCACAAGCTGATAAGATGCAAGATGAAGCAATGGGTTTCTTAGCATCTGATGAGTTTGCTAATGAAATTGCTACTAAAATCAATGAAAAAATAGATATTCCATTTGTATCTGAAGAAAAAGAACAGGTCTTTTTTGAAAGAGTTGTTGATATTGTCACTGATCTGATGGAAGGCGTATTCAAGGGTAAGTAATGGCAGCAGGTAAAGGAACATACGGAACAACAAGAGGGAGACCTCCAAAAAAAGGAAAGAAAAATGCCAAGATTCGGAAGAAGAAGTCGGGAAAGACTAAAAGGGGTAAACGCTAAGTTAGTTAATGTCCCGAATGAGCTTGTAAAGATAATGGATGTTACCATTATTGAAGGTGTTCGATCCAAGGAACGACAAGCTGAACTCCTTGAAAAAGGGGCAACCAAGGTTAAATATTCAAGGCATATGGAGGGTAAGGCAGTAGACTTGGCTCCATACCCTATTGATTGGAATGATAGAGAAAGATTCCATTATATGGGGGGTATGGTACGAGGTATTGGACAACAACTAGGAGTCAAGATTCGCTGGGGAGGGGATTGGGACTCTGATGGGGAGATAGCAGATAATAAATTTGATGATCTGGTTCATGTAGAAATTAGAGATTAAGATGAATCCTAATGATAAGGTTGTAGATGACTTTAGGAAGGATGATGATGGTAATATAATAGGTTGTCCTACATGTGGTGCAAGAGCCATGAGAAAGGATGGCTTTTCTTATTATAGAGAAAAGAAAAAACAATGCTGGCATTGTAATGCTTGCGGAAAGAAAACATTAAATCCAAGTATTGTTGAAGA
>Ga0098064_100067_pt1 | contig 21217 bp, 31 predicted proteins | sample 24BtaG_FD_77061 | JGI IMG/M metagenome (GOLD analysis project Ga0098064, IMG submission 77061) | Marine viral communities from Cariaco Basin, Caribbean Sea - 24B_WHOI_OMZ_CsCl | ecosystem: Environmental > Aquatic > Marine > Oceanic | place: Caribbean Sea: Cariaco Basin | collected 2014-11-08
ATCTACCTTCGGAATGCCTGTACTACGAAAAAGGATGCCAAATGGTGGCTCGTAAACGGCCTACACTGCATGACTCCACTGAGTTCTTACGTACAATTAAAGCGATCTCTGAAGTGGAGAAAAAACAACTGGCAGATGCTTATGGTGTAAAGTATGCTGAAAGGTTAGTGGCCGAGGAGCTAGCTATCAGCAATGACAGATGGGATACGTACGGTGAATCGGCAATGCAGATGGTACGGGATGAGGTCGAATCACAAACTAACAATCCCATTGACCTGGCTGAAAAGGACTGGGACATGTCTGACTTCGCTTACTGGGTGGCAACAAAACTCCAACCAGCGATCAACTTTAAATGTGATCCCGATAACGAGTTCTCCCTGCCTTCCAAGTTTGGGTTTCGTACCCCTTGGGTAAGGGAAGCAGTAGGCGACATGCTTATGATCCTTCCGAAAGATTGGCAGGAAGTAGATGTCTTAGCGTAGATAGACTGGGAGGGCTTGGCTTCGGTCAGGCTCTCCCTCTTTTTTTCGTTGCAATGCCAAACAACTGCAAACGGTACGGCCTACTCAAACCTGTCCATCACGGCACAGATACAGATACGTGGGAGTGGCAGGGAGAGAGGCAAAAGTAAACTTGACAAATGGTAAAAAGTGTGATACAATCGAGGGGTATTAAAGAGTTAGAGAGATTAACAAGTAAATGGAGATAGTGATGGACTACAAACCTTATCCAAAGTTTCTATCTAAAGAATGGTTTAAAATGTACTTCAATATATATATAAGGAGACAGTTATGATGATGGATGCTTATGAAGAGTATTTGTGGGAGTTATCAAAGCGGGTTGAGGAAATAGCTGATAAGATGTTTGACCTTAATAATCAGATGCAGTCCTGGGCTTATGAATTAAAGGGGATACAGCATGAGTTAGGTTCTTATGATGTTGATCTTGATGAGCCGGACCTGAATGGTAAGGAAGAATTTGATCGCGCTGTCGAGGGCGGCGACGTTGACGGGACTTTACCTTAAATAACAATGACTTACGGAGATTAATCATGGATAGAATACCTGGTATAGATCAAGAAGTAATCGACAATGATCTGATGGAGCAGTCATTAGAGTTAGAACAGTGGGCGCAAGCATTAGAAGATGATGGTCTTGATAACTTTAGCATAGAACAGGAGATATAATGTCACATTTTTACGGAGTTGTAGCAGGAAACAGAGGCCAAGCCACACGAGGCGGAACTAAAACATCAGGCTACCTTACTATAGCTGCCAGTTGGGACGGAGCTATACAAGTTAGGTTAAGCTATGACAAGGAGACCGAAAAGAATCACTACGTAGTCTATCAATCTAAATGGCAAGGGAAAGGGGTTGAAAGTGAAATTGCTAGAGGTATTATTGGAGAAGATTACCGAGAAGCCTTTGACGAAGGACACAACGCGGGTTATGACGAAGGTTATAGCGTGGGGTACGATCAAGGCTGCCAAGCAGGTCACGAGGCCGGTTACAAGGAAGCTATGGGATCGCGTTAGGATGCTTAGACTTCCTAGAGTATTTAACTTTAGGTGTGACTGACTTGCTTGGGTAGCGGTTATGTTTAGCTACCAAGTTGCGCCTCTTAAATCGCTTGGTCTTTCGAGTTAGCTTTTCGTCATAATCCATTAGATGTTCCTGTTATACTTATAACCCATAAGCAATAAGTCATTGATATTAAAGGAGATTATATTGATGAATGAATTGTCTTTATTTTCAGGGGCAGGGGGTGGACTCCTGGCTACTAAACATTTTCTTAACTGGAGAACAATAGGCTATGTCGAATCCAACAACTACTGCCAGCAAGTCCTCGCGCAAAGGATCAAAGATGGAGTTCTCGATGAGGCACCAATCTTCACCGATATCAGAGCATTCATTGATGAGGGGTACGCCGACGCATATAAGGGGATGGTTGGAGTCATTAGTGCTGGCTTCCCATGTCAACCCTTCTCTGTTGCCGGAGAAAAGAAAGCCCAAGATGACGCTAGAAATATGTGGCCTCAAACCCTCGATGTCGTATGCAGAGTTAGACCAAGATACTGCCTCTTGGAAAATGTTCCAGGACTCTTATCGAGGAAGCACAGGTACTTTGAAACGATTCTCAAAGATTTGGCCGAGAGCAGGTATAATGCTAAGTGGAAAGTTATATCAGCAGCCGAGATGGGAGCACCGCATAAACGAGATAGACTCTTTATTATGGCCCACTCCAACAGCAAGGGATTGGAAGGACAACGGCAAGTCCCCATCGGAACTGAAGAGAAACTCAGTAACACTGGCGACTCACGTTGGTGGTCAACTGAACCCGACGTGGGTCGAGTGGCTCATGGGGTGGCCTCTAGGGTGGACAGACTTAAAGCCCTTGGAAATGGACAAGTTCCAAGAGTGGTTGAAACTGCATGGGAAATATTAACAGAAGGGCTTGACAAATGATTAAAAGTATGATATAATATACGCCTTATTAAACAATAAGTTAGAGGTCATGGGTTATAATATATGAGTCAGTTAAAAAGAATAATAACTAAGGCAGAGAACTGCTTCCAAAGATGTGTGATTGAATTAAGAAAAACTAAAGGAGTATCAGGCATACCGATAGATGTGTACCTTAATACCTGCCTGGATTGTGTAGAGATGGTGAACAAACTACCCAATTTATCCAAGACAGAGAGGCACAATGCGAGACAGAAGATATTTGCTGTGTATTTTAAGCTACAAAAGTACAGTGGGCCAGAGAGACAAACTAGACACGCATTCCCAGATGGGAAGGAGACACATATGGAAACAATTGATAAGCCATTAGTATCAGCCAACTCTTACAAGGGAGGGCTGGGGTTTAGCAGTGTAGCAGATGGTTTATTCCTGCAGAATTCAGGGTCGAAGTCTAATCCATACTGGAAGCCTACCAAGACAGCACCAGTAAAGACTCTACCTAAAGAGGATTACCCTGCTATCATGGAGGAGTACGAAGAGAGGCGGTTGGATCAGGCTCGTCTAACTATGGCTGAGTTCCACGAAGAAATGGACCGAGAAAAAAGGGAGCTACTATATGAAATGCGACAACTGCAGCAGGGACGCAACACAAATAAACGAGACGTACCAATTATGTAGCCGATGCTATACTGTAAAGTACAGCACTATGAATATTGATGGAGAGACTATGAGTTTACCTGAAGCGTTTAAATTACAGTTAAAAAAGTCAGGGCTTGGCCGTAAAGAGGGGGAGTCTATGGCTGACTGGAGTGGTAGATGCAGGGCATGGGCCGGTAAGCAGGGATCATATGGGGCTGTGGCAGAAAAGTTCTTTGGAGGGAAAGCATGAAGACCTGGGAAAGAGTATTACTTTATATATTACTGATAGCTAATCTTCCATTAGTTTTCTATTGTACTTTCGCACTAATGATGATATGACTACTTGGAAACACTGTGAACGTATGGTTGCCAAGCTACTGGGTGGTGAGAGAACTGGTTGCAATGGTGAGTCACGTAGAGATGTTGAGCATCCCAGGTGGAGCGTCGAGGTCAAGCATCGCAAGTCTCTACCTGAATGGCTACACTCAGCTATGAGACAGGCTGAATTAGAAGCAGAGCATAGAGTACCTATTGTGGTACTGCATGAAAAGAACTTGACATATGAGAAGTCTTATGTTATAATACGCATAGATGATTTCGTTTATGAGACTGAAGAGAATGGCTATCCAATACCAGAAGGTAAGGAGGGAACTGATTGAGTCGTACACTATTTGAAGAACTATTTGATCCTATTAAATACAATGGAGCGGCAAGCATGGCTACAAAGAGTGAGTTCTTAAACGAGCTGTATAAAGACAACGGATTGGTTAAGGATGAGGATACATATGAACTGTCCTTTGGTAAGCGATCTGTTACTATCATAACCCGTACTGGTATTGAGAAGATACAGTACCATAACAACATCACTGTAACATTTAATGTGGAGTCTATTCACCCTGAGTTTGTGGTGATTAAGGCTACCGCTAAGAAGGGTGATGTATCTGTTGAATCCTATGGTGAAGCATCGCCTCAGAACACACAACAGAAATATTCTGTTGCCATGGCTGAGAAGAGAGCTTTATCCAGGGTGGTACTCAAGATCGCTGGCTTCTATAAGTACGGAGTCTTTGGTGAAGATGAATCAGATGACTTTAAACAGGGGACATAACATGGCTAAGTCTGACAGAAGAAAGAAGAGTAACAAAGAATGTACTATTGATATAGCAAGGTACAATGAAAGAGTAAGATTGTTTATCCAGTCTTCCGATAAAGTATTTGAACAGCTAAATGAGTGGGGTTGCAAGTGGACTGATGTAAGTATAGGTGTACTAGACAACATGCAGGAATCTTATGAAGCACTGGTATCAGCAAAGAAACAGAAAGAAAAAGAATACGTTGCGTCCAATATCGAAGGCGTATGGACAACGACTACACACACCCACTATTACGAAGATTACTCTACTTGATGAGCCATTCGGAGATGGTAGGTTTGAGGGTAGAAGGTACTGGTTTGCCAGGTGGTGTCATAGAAACAGATATAAACATGCACCATCTGGTAACACATGGGAAGAAGTATTCAAATTAAAAGAGGGAGTAACCCTACTTGATTATATTAAATTCGCCAAAGAGAATAAATTAGGAGAGAGATATGCCATTCAAGACAAGTCTAGGAGAGACAATCTTCAAGCAAAAGTACGCATCTAATCCCTATGAAACATGGGAAGATAGAGCACACACTGTGGTTAACTGGGTGTGTGGTGACATGGATGGAGAAAAGAATAACCTTATGGCAAAGAGCGATAGGGATCAACTGACTCAGTACATCAGTGAGTTTAAGTTTATGCCAGGTGGTAGATACCTATGGTATTCTGGCAGAGATGCTAGGTTTTTTAACAACTGCTATCTATTGAGGCTAGAGGAGGATAGCAGGGAGGAGTGGGCCGGATTGTCACAGAGGGCAATGTCCTGTCTTATGACTGGTGGAGGTATAGGTGTTGATGTTAGCTTGTGTAGACCATCAGGTAGGCAGTTACGCAGGACAGGTGGTGTGGCATCCGGTCCCATTCCTTTACTCCATACTCTCAATGAGATAGGGAGGAATGTAATGCAGGGTGGTAGCCGTAGGTCTGCCCTGTATGGTAGCATGAACTGGCAACATGAAGATGCTAGACATTTATTGAGTGCTAAGAACTGGCATGAAATGCATCTAGGAAAACAGAAAGAATACACAGTGTCAGACATGAAGAAGTTAGACTTTAACTATGCTGCCCCATTAGACATGATGAACATCTCTCTTAATTATGATGACGCATGGCTGCATGGTAATGGCAGTGAAGTATTTGTAGAGAATTGCAAACAAGCAATGATGACTGGGGAACCAGGATTTTCTTTTAACTTTGGAGACAAACAGAATGAGACTTTACGTAACGCTTGTACGGAAATTACGTCGGAAGATGACAGTGATGTCTGTAATCTTGGCTCTATTAACCTTGCGAATATTGAAACGATTGAGGAGCTTAAGGACGTGGTTAATCTATCATCTAAGTTTCTTGTTTGTGGGTTAATCAGAGCACACTTGCCTTATGATAAAGTAGGAAAGGTAAGACAAAAGAATTCTCGTATTGGTCTAGGCTTAATGGGCTTACATGAATGGCTATTGAAGCGTGGATATAAGTATGAGATTAACGATGAACTTAAACAATGGATGAAAATATATGAGTCAGAAAGCACGAGAGCAGCTAATGACCACTGCGATAGACTATTTCTTAACCGACCTAAAGGATACAGAGCCATTGCCCCAACAGGAACGATTAGCATACTTGCTGGAACAACTGGAGGAATTGAGCCTATCTATGCAGTCGCATACCGTAGACGTTATCTTACAGATGGAACAAGATGGAAGCATCAGTTTGTCGTGGACGGTACGGCACAAGCCCTCATAGATAATGGCATTAAACCGGATGATATAGAGTCTGCTGTTGATCTAGCTGTCGAACCAGAGAGAAGGATTAAGTTTCAGTTTGATCTAAATAAATTTGTAGACCATGCAATTAGTTCCACGATAAACATTCCAGCGTGGGGAACAGACTTAAACAATGAAGATAAAGTAAAAGACTTTGCATTCATAGTTAAGAAGTATGCCCCTGGATTAAGGGGTTTAACAATCTATCCCGATGGATCAAGGGGTGGTCAACCAATCTCTACTGTACCTTATGAAGAAGCACACTCGAAGAGAGGTGTAATTTATGAGGATAACAGTGAGGAACAATGCTTATCAGGAGTATGCAACTTATGAATACTAAAAGATGTAGTGGTCACAAGGGACATTGGGAGTGTGCTGATAAATATCCAGACCACATTCTTCCCGTTAGTGAGTTCAATAAAAATGGTGATGGATTCCAAGGGTTTTGTCGTGCTTGTCAGTGTCGTACTACCAAGATGGCACAAGATAGCAAACCAGGTCACCCAATCACCGGCCAAAGGAAGAAGAATTGGAAGCGGGGGTATGCCACTAGGATGGGTGTCAAACAAGGCGGTTTAGGATGGCAGTCTTGCTTAGACAAGGCGGAGGAACAATGGAATATAGATGTCGCTCTATTCTCTAATGACCAGTTAAGGGATGTGGCACAGTTTGCTACTGGTATCGTTCCCACTAAAGGGGTGCCATCTTATAGGACGCATCGAAAGCTACCTAAAGTACAAAGACCCAAGGGTAAAAGGGTTACGATCTTTAAGCCTGATGATCCAAGAGGTTTTGTTTATATCTTTAAAGATCATATGAAGTCTGTAAATGGGTGGCTATACTATTATAAGGTAGGTGCATCCCACAACCCACAAGAAAGATTAAACCAAGCTAATACATGGGGTGATTTTGAAAGTGTCTGGGAATCAGAGATGGTGGATGATTGTATAAGTTTAGAGAAGGAAGTACATCAAGCTCTCTCTAAGTATAGAGTCAAAGGAGAGTGGTTCCAATGTGATAAGACTTTTATAATCAATAAGATACTGGAGTTAATCGATGCTAGAGAAGAGCAAGCGATGGCAGAACAGAAAGTATCTTAACTGGATAGCTACCTTACCTTGCGCTAACTGTGGGCTAGAGGATGAAACGATAGTGCCACATCATGCTATTAACATCAGTGCTATTGCAGGTAGGGTAGGTAATAAAGGACTTGGTTTGAAATCAAACGACTGGCTAGCAATGCCATTGTGCCATGGTTGTCATAGTGCCTTACACAGTGGAGACAAAAGTATCCTAGCCTGTCAACCATTATTTATTTTTGAAACACTTGACAAGGCTTTTAAATATGATATAATAGGAGAGGAAGATGATCTCAGAAGAAAGGGTAGAAAAATCTCTAGTGTACCTGGCAGAAAGCGATGAGCCATATGCACATGCACATGCTACAGCCAAGGCGATAGAGAAAGAGGAAAAGATTGTAAAGGCTCAAGCATTTATTAATGCGAAGAGACTATACGATACAGTGGCAGAAGCTAATGCTGTTGCTGACTCATCTCAAGAGTATAAGGATTGGAAGGAGAGATGGGAGAATTCATTAGCAGATGTTAAGTTGTTAGAAAACAAGCGTGAAACAGAGAAGGTTATCTGGGAAACGTGGCGTACTGAACAAGCAAACTTGAGGAATACATAATGGAATACGAGCAAAAAGATAACGAAGGTTCAGCATTCAGAGCCAAAGAAAAGAAGGAAGATTGGCATGATGACTGGTCAGGTAAGATCATGGTCGATGGATCTATGTACTGGATAGGCTGGAATGATAGGGTGTCTGCATCTGGTACAGAATGGAAGAAGATTAAGGTCCGACCTATGGAAGAGAACTATATACCCAAGATTCCATCCGATAATGGTGCTACCCCTAAATCTACAGAGGGGGACAACATTCCATTCTAACGCATTGTAAGGCTTGTGGTGGGCATTAAGGGTAATCTGGGTATGTAGGTAGGAGATAACCTTAGTGTCCCATCACAGCCAGCACAGGAGGGCTGATGACGAATTACACAATACAATACAAACATGGTGAGGATGTAGACCTAGAGTATAATGATGAGAAGCACACCTATATGGTGGAGGGTAAGCAGGTTCCTGCCGTCACTAGGATAGTGGATGCTGTATCACCTAAGAACCTGACTGAATGGGCAGCCAAGTCAGGTGCTGACTGGTGGATGAGTAACTACCATAGATGTATTGAAAATGAGCCTGATATGGTCGGGGAATACAATACATATATCTATGATGGCATCCGCTACGCTCATAAGGAAATAAGTAGAGAGGCACAGAACATTGGGTCAGATGTACACAAGTGGATAGAGCTACACATTAGAAGTAAGATGGATGACGGTCATCTGTTTGTTGAATACCCAGATGATGTTAAGGTTCCAATGGAGAACTTTCATAAATGGTTAGCAATGGCAGAGAAGAGGGGCATCGAATGGTTGGGTAGCGAAAAGAAAATCTATTCCAAATTGTGGAATTATGCAGGAACCATAGATGCATTAGCCAGAATAAACGGAGAGCTTTATGTTATTGATTTTAAAACAAGTGCTAAGATATATAAAGAATATTATCTACAGGTTTATGGATATGCTCAAGCCATACATGAAATGATTAATGATGACAGCGTTTCAAAAGGCTTGGCCTATAAAGATTACCCGAAGGGTATGATTGTCAGGCTAGATAAGAATGAAGATAAGTTTCAAGAGGTAGCTTTTGAGTGTGAACCTAGAGTATTTCACTACGCTCTAAGCCTTAAAGAATTCCAATCGAAAAGAATACAGAAGCTAAAGATATGAACCAAGATGAAAGCATAGTATGGTTGATGTGCCACCATTTAAAAGGGGCTGTCTCTTTAATGGAGATAGCCCTAAAGAATAAACTGGTTGAGGAAAAGTTACTTGACGAACACCTAGAGGATTGGGAAAGGAGGGCCGATACAGTATGGGAACAGCATATGTGGTTTAAGTTTAGACAAGCAATTAACAGACCGGATAACGTGGTGTTATTCAGTCCAGAAGCAAGAGGACCAGACACATGAAGATAGCACACTTAGATTTAGAATGTTCTAATCTAAACGCTGATTGGGGTGTAATAATATGTGGTTGTATCAAGTGGGACAACGGTAAGCTAGAAACATTCAGGATGTCGGACTATAAAAAGAAGGATATCATGGATGATTCTGGTGTATGTATTGCCATAAGAGACGCGCTTAATACGGCAGACACATGGGTATCATGGTATGGTGTAAGGTTTGATATTCCTTTTCTCCAGGCTAGGCTGCTGTACCATAGGCAAGCACCTATATCTACCTTTATATCTCACGTAGATTTATGGAGAACATCCAGGTACCAGCTTAAACTTTCAAGCAATAGGCTTGCTAACATAGAGAGGTTCCTTAATCTGTCGGCTAGTAAGACACCTATAGATCAGGGTGCCTGGATCAAGGCAATAGCTGGAAGCAAGAAGCATATGAACACAGTGGTTAAGCACTGTAAGGAAGATGTTAAGATGTTAGAAGAGGCGTATCATTTACTAAGGCCGTTAGTTAAGGGGCATCCTTTAGTAACCAATGGGGATGGAGAAGTTAGCTGTCCTAAGTGTGGATCACATAAGGTTATTAAGAGGGGGACAAGAAGAACTAAGACAAGGTTCTACCAGACATGGCAGTGTAAAAGTTGTGGTTCTTGGTCGTCGTCTAGGGTTGCAGAGAAGGTAGATGCTCCAGCTTTAGTCGCTTAATCTCCTGTACGCAGCCCTTGGGAAAGGCTGTAATACCAAAGGGGGTACCTTGTGGATCATCAGCATCGACCACGAGAGTACCCCCTATTTTTATTTCGTCTTCAGTTTCTGAAACCAACCAGCCCACACTCTTAAATGTAGGGCAGCTAACCTCACCGGCAGGAGTCCAGTCAGAGGTTTGCAGTATGTCTTTCCAGACAATAAAGACTAGCGTTTTTTCTTGTGTGTTGTCAGTGGGCCAGGAATTATCCATCCTAATACCATTGGTACTACAACTATTAATATTAATAACCAACCGCCCATGCCAACTAACTCTCCTAGAAGATCCCAGAAATTACTGGGTGCTTCTTGCACTACGGTTGCGTCACCTGTTATCTCAAGAGGCTGCGTTGACTCCTTCGTCATACCCCCTGTCGCGACAGAGGCTACAGAGGCACCCACCATGCTCCCCGCTATTGGTGCAATCGCACCCCCACCGATCACACTCCCGGCAGTCGCACCCAATCCAGCACTCGCCCCTATTAGGGACGCCTTCTTGATCGTCGAGCATCCCGTTAGAATCGTTAAGCAAAGAGCCACCATGCAACCATTAAAATAGCGATTGCCCATAAAGGTTTTTCTGAAACTTCTTTCCATATCTTCTTGAGTATGTCCATTAATTATCTCCATGTTGTTAATCCAAGATTTTCCTTACTACTTCTCTACCTTCCCAGTTGTCTTCCACCATAACCTCATGCTTTTCACAGGCATATCTGGTGTTGGTGTCAGCGTTGTCTTTCCATCCATTCCTAGAAAGTGTCCTCTTCATAGAGAGGCATCCGGGTACGCCCATCTCTACCCACTCGCCTTCCGAGTTTTCATAGTGGCCCATAAACTCAATGACATTGCCATTAAGAAACAGCATAAGAACAAACATAGTTTTAATAATCATAGTGCGTTTCCATTGTGAGCCTTCAAGTCTGCCACATTATCCTTCAATGTTTCTACCTTACCTTCAAGAGTTTCTATTCTTTGCTTATAGAAGTCTAAGGTGAGTGCTTGCTGCTGATCGAAGGGAGCTTTACCTGTTTCAATATTGTGGAGAAGTTTGTCGAACTCCCCCGATAAGTGTTCAATTAACATGAACTGTTCAGCATCTGCTGGCAATGCCCCAAGCTCCCCTCTAGGCCACTTGATTCTAAACTCCGTGTTCTTTACCAGATCAGACTGAACCAGAATCATCTCTGTTTCTATTCGGTTAAGTCTTTCGATGATACCAAAGTAAGCCCAAACCCCCACCGCAACAGACGCAATCAAAGAGATAAGATTGCGAACTGGCATGGCGAATTTGGTTTTATCGCTTACATCAATAGCATCGCTCATCTTTCTTTCAGTTTACTTGCTATATATTTAACCCCGTCTGATGTTCTTCCTGTGAGAATCCAAGGTAGTATGCCATGTATTAATAAAATAACAGACAGCACCAACAGTTGTGCTGATACTTTGACAGTGAACCATAAGTGCTGTCTATATGTTTCCTTAACAAAGGCAAGATGATTACAGAACATTACTTCCGAATGACATGCTGATACCTACAGATGCCTTTAGATCACCCCTATCCCAGTCTTCATCCAGCCCCATGCTTAGAGCAGGGGTAACAGCCAGACCATCTGCTACTGGTATTTCATAACCGGCGCTAAAGTCTACACCATCAAATGAGAAAGAATCTATATCCCATTTAGATACTGCGGATGCTTGCGCTCCCCATAAATCTATGGAAGTTCCTACTTTTCCATTGATATCTGAGGCGCTCAGGTTCCAATCTGCAGAGGTTTCAAGGCCAACACCCCTAACTGTGAGCGTGGTGGCTCCTCCTACAACGTGATCTCCGTTGGTCATCCAGTTATAATGGACACCACCATCAAAGATACCTACCCCTGCGCCATAGCCTACACCTACATTCTTTGAGTCAGAGTGACTAAGGTATACACCAGACACACCAAGCTCCATATCATTATCGCTGCCATCGAATGTGAAAGTATAACCATCACCAGCTAGACCGAAGCTATATACCCCGCTATCAGTTAAGCCTAGATGTATACCATCTTCATGGCTTATCTTGGTGCTTACATCTATCTTACCTAAGTCTGCACCTAAGACAGCCATTGGTGATAACATTAATATTAGTGCTAAAATTTTACGCATGTATTATTCCTCATTAAGTGTGTCGATTTTTTCTTCAAGTCTAATAAGATGATCCATGATCTGATCGAACTGGTCATCTGTTCTTGTTACAATTCTATCTAATCTTTGCTCAACTGTCTCGCCTTTGAATTGAAGGATAGTTATAGCTTCTCTAAGATCGTAGATAAATGTAAACCCAGCTACGATTATGCCTATAGTAGCTATGATGTGTCCAAGAGATACGCTCCTGCTGAATTGAAACCCATTACTCATTCTAATTCCTCCGCATACGACTGTCTTTCGTATGCTTCGATAGCTCTGACAAGTTGCTCGGCCCTTCTATTCTCGCCCTTGGCAAGCGCCCACTTTAACTTACCCTTTAGTTCAGCCATATCTCTGCCAAAGTTCTTGCTTTTAAAGTATGCTTGCTTCTCAAGGTCTATATCATAGGCTCTTGTACCAGTTAAGAACCTTAACCACTTTGCAGATTCAGACAGGTCAGTAGGGTTAGCTTCTCTGAATGCTCCCCATCCACCCCATCCTTTAGTGGTTGTTTGTTCACGAGTAAGGGGATCAACCCTCTTCTCTCCGAACACTCCACCAGGGTTAAGTCTATTGATCTCTGTAACAGGGACCAGTAGTTGAGCCAACTTCCACAGTCTAGGTGGAAGAGCCACACCAAGAAAGTCTTTGCTCTGACCCTTGAATTCTGTTATCTCTTTCTCTCTAAAAGAGTCATAGTTAGCAATCTGTTCAAAGATCTCTTTAGGGAAAGGAGATGTCATCTCAGTAATCAGTGCTTTAGGACTCCAGAATCTTTGCAGTTCTACCAGTGGTATAGTATTCAACATGGTAAATGCTTTGATAACCCCTGCATTTTCCTTACCTAAGAATACAGGCACACGCTTACCCCAGAATGCACCAATGTCTGCCAGATCTATCTCATCACTGTCGTATTCAAACTGTTCTTTAGCTAGGTGTAGTTTCTCTGCACGTTGTGGGTTAAGGATAAGATGTTTAATCTGGACAGGAAAGTTTTTCCTACTCCACGTATAGAAAGGCATGACTCTTTTCATCCAGTTCCTTTCAAACTTAGAGAGGTCCGAGTAATCAAACAATGCCTCTTTAACTTTGTTACTGGCTATGTCAAAGATAGCATCATCTTTAGTCATCATCCTTCTAACCTGAGCGAACTCATCACCATACCCCTCAACATCAGTAGTCCAGTATACATTATCACCTTCACCAAACTCAGACAGCTTAACCTTCTTACCATCAGGTGCTACCCATTCAAGATCTTCGCCCTTCTTAATTTTATTAAGAGTGTTTAAGAAGATAGCATAACGAGCATTACCCTCTATGGTTCCACCCATAGCGAAGCCAGCTTTAATTGCTGGGTTATCCTGACCAAATCTTTTGGAAGCCTTCTGGTATCTACCTCTACCTAATAGGTATTCCATATTGTCTATCTCGTCTCTAACAACATCTCTTCGATAGTGACCCGCATTGATGCCACGATCAAGGGCTTCGTTAGATATTCTCTGCATTGAGAAACCAGTGTCGGCAAAGTTATCAGCAACCCAATCGCTGTCCTCTATCTTAGGTAACCCCTTCAGTGCAGTACCACGAATAGGTTTACCCGCCAGCAACCTGTCTTGTATCCCCTGCTTGATAGCATTCTTTCCCTCGAACCTTGCATAGTATTGCAGCTTGGCTGCATCACCAAAGGTTTCAATAGCTTTAGGAATGTTAGATCCTAACCCTGTAACTATATAAGCATTAAAGATATTACCTATAGCATTACGCATATGATAGGCTGGCCGTACTGCTAGGGTCCATGCTTTCCAGGGGTTCTGTATTCTATCAAAGAATTTAAGAAACTTTTGCAGCTCTTTATTTCCTGGTGTGGACGCACCCATCAATTCCATCTGCTGTTCTATTTGTTTTGCTATATCTTTCGGTGCTTTAAAGGTGGACTCTATCAATCCTTCTTTCTTAATGAAGTCTGCCCTAGCTTGTCTGGCTAATGGTAGCGCATCCTTTGGAAGCACACCATCTACCCCAACAGCTTGACCATAAGTAGCTTGTTCTATTCTATCCGCCTCTTCTATAAGTTCTTTATGGTTTCTGTACTTGTCAGGGATTCCCTTAACGGATACCCATTCGCCCATATCAGCATCAATAGGCTGCCATATCTCTTCGCCAGCCTCATCTAATACTCTTTGCTGTATAACGGCGGGGTCATCAGGACTCCTACGCATCCATCTACCTACACCCAAGACCGGGGGTAAGCCTCTCTCTGCATTCCTTATAACGAATGAGTCTCTTGGTCTTAACCCAAAGTCCGTGACATGATCTACAAACCATTTAGTCTGCATGGCAGAGGCATGGTCAGCATACCTTAAACCAATAGCTACATTAGGATCGGTATGAAAGAACCTTTTCTCATAAGGTATATCAGCAGGGTTCGCATAGGCTGTACCACCAAGCCTCTCAGCCTTCCTCATATTAATATCGTCTAGGCTTTCAAGTTGGTCGGCTTCCCTTCCTGACCTGAAGGTGTGTCTACCAAAATATAAAAGAGGATCTTCGCCTGTGGGTGACAACCCATCAGGTATAAAATCATCGGCAGCTTTACCCGCTTCAATAAGATCACGCCCAGCAGGAGTATCAAACCGTGGGAAGTAGTGCCTCATTATCAGACCCCTAACAAATATACCTGCTGCTTGCTCTTCTTTTAAGAAGCCGGTAAGAGTTTTCTCCCACTCGTCTGCGTATCTTAGCCCATCCTCTCCTAAAACCGCAACAGTTCTTGCTTTAAGAGCAGCTTCGTCTGCCGGAGTAAAACCAGTTAGGATAGGATATGGTCTATTAGTAGGATTGTCTAAGGCTGGCCTGTCTAACCAATTTCTAAATGCACTATGAACTTCTTCTTCGCTTCGACCACTGGACTTGATCTTCTCATCCATCCATGTCTTCATCTTCGGAAGTTCTTTAGCTAGTTTCTTTTCTACCTTCTCTCTTTGCTTGGCCGCACTTTGAGCTAGGCTTTTGATTTCCCTTTCTCTACCCAAAGGAATGTTCAAGGCTCTCGCAAAGTCTTTAACCTTATCGTGATCCTTAATAGTCTGCATCCATCGGGCTACTTGAGGCGGTGTTGCTGATCTTGCTCCCTTAGCTACACCATATATAGTCTTACCTATAAGACCACCTGCATATGTAACTGGGTCAGTAGCTACGTCACCTGCGAATCCTACTATACCACGATACCATCCCGGCAAGGAAGGGTCAAGAAAGTCTTGGGTTCTAATCTCTTCTTCACCAAGCAATCCTCGCATGAAGCCAGTGCCAAACCCCTCATTCGGTGTAGTATCTATACCACCAAGGGCTTGATGTATATCTCCACCAAGCTCTGTTTCTTTTAGTCCTACCTTTAATGCTTGGGCTGGCCTTTCTATTTTGGCAAGCATACCCATGAAGCCCCCACCTTTCGCTGGAGCCTTCTCTGGTTTAAGACTAACCTCTAATCTTTTCTTTTGCTCATCTGCTGGTAAGGCAAGAAATTCATCAGTAACATTAGCATTGTAGGTTTGCCCTTCGTAATCAAATCTTACACTAGGCATCAATTCTCTCCAAGTTCTGTACACCTGCAGCTAGACCTGACCCCCCTACAAGCTCTGCTATTATTTCTCTAGCCTTCTTCAAACGTATACTATGATCTGTCTGGAATGGAGCCTTCTTCAGTCTTCCAGTACCCCAAGCAGCAACAAGTTCAGCAGCAGCGCCATCAAGATCACCGTACTGTGCTATCTCCATGATCTTATTCCATATGCGTTCTTCTTTAGTCTTACCTTCTTCCATGCCTAGTTGATGACCAGACAACACCGATGCTTGCTCTGGACCAACTAAAGGAGTTAATCTTTCGTAGGCTTCTCTTGCATTCTTAGGCATGTCACCTTCCTTATATACAGCCCTAACTACATCAGCAAAGTGTTTGCTTTCGTTATATGCCTTGCTTTGTTCGAGGATTGCCATGCCTCTGTCAAAAAATTTATCTGTTTTTGCACCTGCTGCAGCCAGTCCAAATCCATATTTAAGCATCCTACTAAGCTCTTCTTTACCTTGCTCTGCTAATAATTCTTGCTGGTCAGCAAAGTTAAGTATATCTGTCGGTGCGCCCCAAGGTTCTTCAGGAGCATACGCTTCGCTAATCTGAGCCTCTGGGCTACCACCGCCCATCAATTGACGGGCTAATGGGTATACCCCTCCAACGGTACCAGCGCCAACGATGGCGCTTCTTATAGGCTTTGCTCTTATTACTCCAGCAGGTATATTTTTAGTTGAATAAAATGGGGCCTCTCTACCAATTGGGGAGTATCTTAGATTTTGACCGCTAGGATATTGTATTATTGGCCTTCCTGCTCTATCCAATCCATGCTTAACACCCTCCCTGCTTAGAGTATAAGGCACACCGCTTCCGGGCGCAGCCCCCTTATAAACACCAATGCCTTCCGCCTTCTTTCTCCACCCTCTTCCACCCATCAGTCCTTGCCTAGCTCTCATCAGCCAAGGGATAGCCTTGGTCCCAATTTGAGCGCCTTTAGCTGCTGCGCTAATAGCAGCTCCACCCGGTATAAGACTGGTCCCTGCTAAAGCAAGATTAAAATATAATCTTCTTTTTTCTTCAGGTGTCATTCCTTTCGTTGATGCTGGTAAAGCAGCCATTAGTATTTCCTCACTGGTGAGTATGGGTCACCCTGAAACATTCTAAACCTTCTGTCTCTGTTATCTCTTATTCTGTCGTCTATGCCTTTCATATAGTCTATTGTTCCACCCATCTTTTTTATAAGATTGCCTATGTTTAAAATGGTAGAAGGATCTTGAATCCACCTTCTCGTACGAGGATGTTGTGGAAGTGTTAGATTCAAATCTCCACCCCATGTTTCACGATCACCGCTCATCATATTATTTGTTACTGGTATATCAGCGCCTCTTGGTACTGCTCTATAGTGAGGGCGCTTTATAACCGAAGGTCGTATAGCAGCCTGTGCTTCTGGTGTAGCAGCTCTCATCTCATAGATGTCTGGATTATAAGTTCTGTGCCTCATTGCGTCTAGCCAAGCATTTAGCGGTACGGGAGTTCGCGGTTGTCTCGCATAACCACTAGCCATTTCTCTGATTGACTGAGGGGGTCGTCTAACAGGGCCAATAGTGTCACCATAAGCGTCTACATTCTGTCCACCTGTTGCCTGTACTTGAGCTATTGCAGCCTGTGCTTCTGGTGATAGAGCGCCTGTTGCTGAAACAGTTGGCCGTTGACCAATACCACCAGCCTGAATATCTAACCTGTCTACTAGCTGCCCTTCTCTACCATCCAGACCTTGGGATCGAATAAAACTGCTATCTGGTTCTTCTTTTTGAAACCTAGCATTATCAACCCACTCTTTTGTCATGGTAAGGTCGCCCATTTTTTGCACCAGTTTATTCTTAACTTCTGGCTGTCTTACCATTAGCCGTTGTCCACCCGGCTTATCAGCATAGCCACTCCATGCTTGACTAGCAGCTACTCTAGGTCTTGCATCAAATATAGCTTTCCTTCTTAATGAATCTTCTTGTTGTTTCTTTAACCAATCTAATGCGTTCATGTTATCCACCAATAAGGTTTCTGTTGTTCCCAAGGTCTAAACTGACCCATCATGCTAGGCCATTGTCTTTGTCCGCCACCAGCTACTACCGCTGGAGCCTGACCTATATCCTCGCCTCTCATGCTTTCCATAAGAGACAAAAGGTAGGCTTGCTCCATAAGATCCATCTCTTTTTTCTCTTTTTCCTTTGGTGTTCCGCCTAAATAAGCAGGAACATCTTTTCTATCTATACCTAAGATCTTTGCAGTGCCACCCTGTGATGTGATATCACGAGTAGGAAGACCACCAGCATCCTCTTCCCAGGCTCTAGCTTGATCTTCAGCAGCAAGTCTTGCCTCTACCCTTTCCTGAAGTTCTGCAGCTTCTTTTTCTCTATGCCAATCCTCTGAAATCCAAGGAATATTTTGTCTATCAATCCATTCGTTCCATGACTGGGGAAAAATACTTGGTCCTAGTATCATAATAGCCTCCTACATTCCCATGATTGCTTTAGTTAATAAGGTTGACATTACTGCGTCACCCATATTTGTACCACCTGGACCTCTGGCTGTAGTCATGCCACCGTAATCACCATGAACACCAGCAAGGTATGACTGCAATTCTTGCTGTGGAAGCTGTGACTCATACTCGTATCTAGCAATATCTCTATTAAGAGCAGCCTGTTGCATGGCTCTCTGTTCTGCACCTAACTGTGCTGCCTGACCATACACATTAAATGGCGCACTAAGCATTCCTGGGTATAAACCTAATGCAGATTGCGCCCCCTGTAATCCTTGTAAACCATAACCCATACCAAACTGTTGTGCGCCTATACCCATCTGGGCTGCTGGCATACGACCTGCTTGTGCCTGTTGATAAGCACCACCATATAATCCTGCTAAATTCTGGGCTAATGCTTTCTGTCCTGCGCTGGCTACGTTTGCTGCAAATATATCACCCCTAGATCCACCGCCAGGTTGGTAAGAGATAAGACCTTGCCTTACATTCTGTAAACCTTCAGCCACTTGGTCTTCAAACTGTTGTCTATAAGCATCAGCCATCATTCCAAAATGACCACTGTCATAGTCTACATCCCCTCTAAGCATCTGAGAATATTGGTCACCTTCAAACGGTAAAACACCTGCGTACCCTGATGGGCCACCGCCCCACTCTCCTGCCAGACGCCCTACTCCCATAGCACCTGTAGTATAAGGTAGAATATCATCTAAATAAGAAGCCTCAGATGCACCCATTAAGTTACCGGCTCTCTCTCCCATACCGTAATCAAGCGCTCTTGCCATTGCATCATGCTGACTAGGATCAAACCCAACAAGACCAGGGGCTATCTGGTTTATAGCTTGTGCGCCTTCGCTCATAGTCCCGGGTGCGCCATAAAAACTAGGACCAAATAGACCTTGAGTGTAAAAGTCCTCTACCCTTCCCATTCCTGCTTTAAGGTAGTCTTGTTGTGGCCCCCAAGGGTCAGTACGGGTATAAGTTGTTTGTGTTCCACCTGCCATAATCTTTCTCCGTTATAACTATCTTAGGTTAAACCAGTCTTCGTCCTTAACCTGCTCTGTAGGAATCTGGGTTCGACCTACTAAAATCTGGTATAGACTCTTTCCTTCCTTGTCCTCTCTTAGATCATAAGGATCTGCAATGGCAGAATAATGTGGGTACAAGTTAGGATTAGTTGTGTATCTAGGCCAATTTACCTGTGTCCACCCAATGTTAGAAGGATTGATATCTGGTTGAACATTTGTAGGCAAATACCTATTGATCGTTTCCCCCGGTGGATTACCCCAATAATAGATAGGATAAACAAATGTATGACCTTCATCTGGTAAATCTAAATTAGGATTATCAGGATCGATTATTGGGTCGCCACCAGTATTTACATTTATAGAGGGTAAGCCACTTTTATCACTAATAAGTCTATAAGTAGGGTTGATTATGCGCGATGAACGTCCATACATTTGTTGTGATGGAGCCATCCAATTAACATCAGGAGGGGTCCATTCTAATAGACTGTCTCCATGAGCATAATAGTCGCTCGGGCTCATTCCTATTGGTACTCTTCTAGCCATTATTGAATCCTCTGTTTTAATTCTTTAGTTATAACCATGTATGAATGATTCCAATCTTTTAGTTTTCTTGCCATACCCTTTCTGGTCCATGCCTCTAATGCAGAGCAACCAGTTCTTAAAGCAAACCCTTCTACCATATCTAAAAACATATACCATTTATCTAAACCACTACCGTCTTTTCCGCCAAGAGTAATAACTCTTAACACTCTCTTTCTTGGGTAGGATATAACCTGTGTTATCATTGCTGCAATTGTCTCACCATATTCCATAGCTACCCACAACTGCATCGCTCCATTAATTAACTGCTCATACACATCACTGGAAATAATCTCACCTTCAGAATGTTTTAAAGCAACCTTAATTAACGGTTCACACTCTTCCCATATAAAGTCAACATCTTCATCGCTTACTAATACAACCTTAACCGAGCTTGATCCAAGATCCTGGACTTCCTTTTTTGAAGTAGTAGATTCCTTCTCCCCCTCCAGGGTTCCAGTTTGTCCCATCGGCGTATCTAACGTCACCTTCTCTTGGTCTTTGCGGTTCGGCATGAGTTCTCTCTAATCTAAATGTTGCTTGATTGTATATGATATCACCTAATCTCTGAAGCTCATTAATAAGATAGATGCCTAGATCTTCTTTATCTAATGGTAATGGGCCTGGTGTATAATGCGTGACAGACTTTACCACCCTGTCTGAATATGTTCCCATCAGTAAGCCCTGATTCCTCTGTCCCCAGCATTCTTAATATCCAATGTATAGCCATCTAGCCTCCAAGTCTGATCTCCTGTTGATTCAAACTTGACACCTATATACTTTCCTGTTACATTACATGAAACTTTGGACTGTGTTGCAGGGTTAAAAGTTGTTGGCCCCTGCCAGGTTATAGCCTCCTCTGTAGACATCTGATGACCTACATATACATTAACAGTAGAGTCGGTAGATGCTGACATCATAGGATATACAGCCGTTACCCTCTTAACCATGCTCTGATTAGGTTGGCCTTGAGCATCCAGAATTAATCCAGTCCTTTGTATATAGCTGGTCATATTAGATGTATCGGCTTTATTACCTGCATTGTCTCTATATATTTTAGTATTAGTTGGAGAAGCCATGCTTAAACTCTTACCAGCTAAGTTAAAGTAAGATGTAGCTACCGATTCATTCCAGTTTAACGTATCCGTAGCCCATGTGGATGTTGCTGAGTTCCATGAACCCGGAGCTAGAGGATTACCCTCTGTACCAAATTCAATGAAACCAACGTTAGGAAGGTCACGTATAGTAAAAGTATTATTAGACCAATTCCAAACAAGAGCTTTATCACACTGGGCATTAGTAACATTAGCTGATGATACATAACAGGCCCACATTTCTGTCTTATTGTAGTCAGCCGTAACAAAGCATTTCTCAAATTCGTCCCCATTAATATCGGTAAATATAAAGTCTCTCATCTTATGAGGAAGGATAGATGTAAGTCTGTCACCAGTATTAATGTACATATCACCATATGCCATTACAAAGTGACCACCATCAAACTCCCTTACACAAT
>Ga0098064_100071_pt1 | contig 20648 bp, 18 predicted proteins | sample 24BtaG_FD_77061 | JGI IMG/M metagenome (GOLD analysis project Ga0098064, IMG submission 77061) | Marine viral communities from Cariaco Basin, Caribbean Sea - 24B_WHOI_OMZ_CsCl | ecosystem: Environmental > Aquatic > Marine > Oceanic | place: Caribbean Sea: Cariaco Basin | collected 2014-11-08
AAAAGCCATGGATTATGGTGAAGACAATGCCAATAATTCAGGCTGGCCAGATACCTTGCCATGGTTTGCAGGCAAAGACGGTATGGAAAACATCTATAACGGTTTACTCAAACATGGTTTTAATGAGATTGACGCTGGAAAAGTCATCGGTCAAAACTGGTTTGATTTTCTTGAGAGTGGTTTAAAGCCTTTAGCTTAAAGGCTCATTCCTAAAGGATAATTCTAGCAAGTCATCGCTAAAAATCGTTATAAGACGACAGATGTTTTATAGCGTATAGCCATCCGAAATAGAGAGCTTTGAAATCAATAATATAGTGAGGCTATCTGGCTATATCCTCATTGCGATACCTCTAATTTAGAACGCAACATTAGCCTTAGCATATGGAGCCACATCATGGCCGATTTAAAGGGACTTAACCAAGGTGAGCAAGGACGCTCAAACGCTGCCAATAGCACAGCGGATAAGGTCAGCGCTGTACCAGCTGCTGCCGATATTGATGCGTTGGGGCTAAAAAACCCTGCCTTTTGGTATAGTGGCGGGTTTATTACGATTTTTGTGCTCATGGCTATTTTTGCAGAAGCACAGTTAGCAACGATTGTGGATGTTGGTTTTAAATGGTCGGCCAATATCTTTGGCCCTTTTTGGCAAATTCTGCTTCTCGCTACTTTCGTCATCGCTTTAGCGGTTGGTGCAGGTCGCACGGGTCGTGTGATTTTGGGCAACTTACCAAAGCCTGAAATGGACAATTTCAAGTGGATGGGCATCCTGTTTTGTACATTGTTGGCTGGCGGTGGGGTTTTTTGGGCGGCGGCAGAACCTATTGCTCATTTCGTGTCAGCGCCTCCTTTATACGGTGAGTCACCAGACTTGCAACAACGAGCATTTAACGCCTTATCACACACAATCTTTTATGCATTGGGGATTTTTGGCGTGGTCGATTGTCGGTAGTTTGACCGCGATTGTGGTCATGCATTTGCATTATGACAAAGGTTTGCCGCTGAAACCTCGCACACTTCTTTATCCTATGTTTGGTGAGCGCGTACTTACTGGTCAAACGGGCGCGATTATCGATGCTTGCTGTATCGTCGCCGTGGCTGCGGGTACGATTGGCCCTATTGGTTTTTTGGGTCTACAGACCAGCTATGCACTGAATGAATTGTTTGGTATTCCTGATACTTTTGCCACCCAGCTTATCATTATCATATTCGCGATTGTGCTTTATACCTTATCAGCGATCAGTGGTCTTGCTCGAGGCATGCAATTGCTCAGCCGCTTCAATGTCATATTGGCAGTTGCGCTGATGGTCTTTATTTTGATATTTGGACCGACCAATTTTATCGTCAATGGTTATATTCAAGGTGTCGGCACGATGGTCGATAACTTTATTCCGATGGCCACTTTTCGCGGTGATGAAGGCTGGCTTGGCGGTTGGACGGTGTTCTTTTGGGGTTGGTTCTTGGGTTATGGCCCGATGATGGCGATATTTATTGCTCGTATCTCACGAGGTCGTACGATTCGTCAATTGATTACCACGGTTTGTATCATTGCGCCACTCGTTACTTGCTTTTGGTTCACCGTCGTTGGTGGTTCGGGTCTGGCGTTTGAGATTGCCAATCCGGGCAGTGTCAGTAGCGCGTTTGAAGGCTTTAACTTACCTGGTGCACTATTAGCAGTCACCCAGCAATTACCCTTTCCTTTAATTACCTCGATATTATTTCTAATTTTAACCACTGTTTTTATCGTCACGACAGGTGATTCGATGACCTATACCATCAGTGTGGTCATCAGTGGCGAGCGTGAGCCAAATGCCATGATTCGTACCTTTTGGGGCATCATGATGGGGGTAACAGCGATTGTTTTAATCTCGCTTGGTTCAGGTGGCGTGACAGCATTGCAGTCTTTTATCGTGATTACCGCTGTGCCTGTCTCCTTTATCCTGCTGCCATCGCTATGGAACGGGCCACAAATTGCCCAGCAAATGGCGCGAGAGCAAGACTTGTATCGACCTAATCAGGTAGAGGTAAGACATAAAATTAGCGAAGAAAAGCTCGCTAAGGAAAAGCTTACTCAAAAAACTGATTGACCACCAAACGGTCAAGGTCAAAACAACGATCCTCAAAACGGCTGAATACTTATTTACCAATAGATATCATCATTGAGATTATTAACAAAGCTGCTGGCTCAATATATTAGGTAAGGTAGTGAAATTATGAATATGATTCATGCAAATAATGAAAGAATTAATGTCAAGCCGCCTCAACTTAGCACTAAATTTCGTACTCGTGACGTGATTATGAATGCAGAAAGGTTGGGCGCGATGCACCAAACTCGCATTAGCTTTGTGCGCACGTTACTGCGTAAGATTGATAGAGAGCAATGGACGCTCAGTACCCATTTGTGGGATTTGGATGAGCAAGGCTATGGCACGGTTATTTATCGCCTCAATACTCCAGAGCATCTGTATCATCTGGTGGTGTTTTGTAATGAGCTGGCTGATGAAGAGCGTAATGATAGGGTGATTGCCCAAAAATGGGATGTGACCTTTGGTCTGGTCTTTGGTGAAATAAGTGAGGAATTACTGGGTAACCTACAAGCCAACGTACCGCTGCAAGAAGCAGGTCGCAACTCTAATATGGTGATGGTGCTGGCACGAGCAAATAAAAGCGTACGGGTCTTTGATCATATCGTTAGCTCACTCGCCGTTGGTCAGCAACCAGATTTAGATATACTTGCGCAAGTGGGTTATATATTGCGCACTACTGCCGTCTATGGCAATGGTAAGTTTGGTATTTATGACTTTAAACCGTTAGATCACAGTGCAGATTTTGATCAATCCTTTCGAGCGCAGATGTGTGCCGTGTATTTGCTGCGTGAGTTTAGCTTAGATTGGGTCGATTATTTGGCAAAGCAAAAAGGTGGTAGCAACGCCGCTGCGCTGCATCCAGAGATTAAGCGTTACTTGGGAGTTGGTAACGCCACCGGTCTAGGCATGGCACCGTATCTAATCAACCATCCCTGTGTCGTCGATCAATGGCTGACTACCCGTGAAGAAGCGTTGCAAGCGACACTGGTTTGCCAAATTGAGCCTAATGAAACGGCGCATTTTGCCAGTTTAATCAAACGCGCTATTCAGCATTTTAGTGAAATTGTCACTATCAATGAGCAGCAAATTAAACTCAATGAAGCGGTCGTTGCGGAATTAGCCGTACTACAAAATAATTTGATGGCAACCATTAATCAATACAGTACATGGGCGGAGTTCTTACAAGCTCACCATCATCTAAGCCTTGAGAGCCAAGAAGTGATTATCTCTTGCTTGATGGAGCTTTATCCTGAGCGTGTCGATGCGTTTCAAGAAAAAATAAATGCCGATGAAACGCTGTCGCTACCGAAAGGCAAGGTGATCCAAGATTTAATCGATGTATTAGGGCTACATTATCAGTGGGCGATTAATATTGATTTTAGCCAGCCCGATAATAGCCATTGGTTTTGGTATCGTTCGGTGGATAAAGAGGAGCCAAGGATGGGCGTGCGCGGGCAAGAACCGGGTGCTGATCGTGAGCTTGCATTAGACATCGCACGGCAAGCAAATAAGCTGTATCTCGCGTTGAAACCCACCGATCCAAAGCAGCTCATTTCAGAGTTCATCTTGAATCAGCCAAAATATCGCTCGATTGCGCGCCGCGTTTGGACAATGGGACATAAGCCACTGGGCGATATTCAGATGAATGTCTTGCATAAAACCGCATTACCCATGCACCTGTTACGGTGTAAATTATCGATGTTTGGTGCCACCAAGTTCGATCCCAGATCAGATCGCTGGGTGCGGATCACCTTGTTTCAAGGTGCGCCTTTGTTTGCAGAAGTGCATAGTGATGAGTGGCTGTTTCCTTTATTACCCAATTTATCGAAAGAGCAGGGAGGTTTGACTCATGATCGTATCGCATAATGAAATCGTGACGATAGTACACAAAGCCTTTACTGGGATGCACCGTGAAGTAGGCGAAGCGGATGTGATTGCTACCATGGTCGCTGAATTACAGATGGCGGGCTTGGACGGTATCAGACACTTTAACAATGCCAGTCCGTATATCTTAACTGAGCACGATACGCCAATCGATATCGTCCACCAACAAGACGGCGCTATTCGTTTAGATTTGCATGGTAGCAGCTTGGCTTGTCACTTGCCGACTATCATTGACTATGCGCTTGAAAAAATGGGTGATTTGGCGCATTTTCATATTTATTTACAGAACTGTCATAACCGCTGGTTGGCTTATAGCGAGCTGGTGGGGCTGGCTGCCAAAGGCTTTGCTTGCTTGGCTAAATGGGACAATGGCTCTGTGCCCAAGCATACATTATTTACGTTAAATCAAGGTTTTGTGTATCCTGATTTATACTTTTTTGACCAAGCACAAGCCAATTACAATACCAATGATATGATTATTGAAATTGCGACCCAAAATTTTGATATTGAACAGGACATACAGCATTTCAATCATAAAATATCGACAGATGAGCTATTTGAAACCCATCAGCGCGCATGGAAAGAAGGTATCTATGTCGACGATGAACAGTGGGTGATACTCAAAAAAACGGCTGCGGCGATGTTGGTAGAAAATAGCGAAACATCAAGTAAAGGTGCGGGAGGGGCGTAAGCGAGAGGAATGTAATAAATAAAAGGTTACAAAATGACATAGGCAAATAGATTAAGCCAAAAAGAGGTTTGTAATTAAAAATTTCAGAAAGTATTTTGGATTAAAAGGTATTTCGGAGTTGTTTGAACAGATGGGAAAAGCTAGAGGCTTTGATTAAGCAGAATAAGATTGGCGGTGAAGGAGGGATTCGAACCCTCGATACGCTATTAACGCATACACACTTTCCAGGCGTGCGGTTTCAGCCACTCACCCACTTCACCGTTTTTAGACGGCTTAGTATAGCTGATACTGTCTAGAATGTCACGACTTGCACCTTATCTTTCTTTATTTACAAACGCCTGCTAGGATAGCGTATACGTAATGACAAGCATAGATGGTTGAAAGTTGAATGATAAGTTTCGGTAGGCTCAATGCCCGTTTGAAAAACAGTATTACAATGACCGTGATTGCGGTAGTCGTAAGTATAACTTCAGCGCATGCTGATGACTTTACTCAGTGTAGCGAGTCCTTTTATGGCGGTGTCTATCCTGAGTTTATCAATACCAAGCTAAGCAACAAAACCCAAGCTTTATGCATGGATGGTTTTGCCGTTATGTATTCTGGCGTGTCACGTACACCGCTTTGGTCGGCAGAATATTTGGATCGCAAGCGTTTACAACAAGCAAAAGAAATTGATCGTGAAGACAGCTTTCATGAAGAAAGTAGGTTACCAAAATCCGCACGCGCCTCATTGTCCGACTATTCAGGCTCTGGCTATGATCGCGGGCATTTAGCGCCCAATGCCGATATGGCGAATCGTAGTCAACAATATGATAGCTTTAGCCTTGCCAATATCGCCCCGCAGTCACCGCGCAACAATCGCTATATCTGGCGTAATATTGAATCAGCCACTCGCTATTTGACCCAGCAATATGGAGAGGTTTATAGCATTACAGGAGTAGCCTTTACTGGCAAAACAACCAAGCAACTGGCAGATCGTGTACTGGTGCCCAGCCATTTTTTCAAAGCTGTCTACATACCAGCGATTAATCAAGCAGGGGTCTATTATGCACCAAATGATGAGTCGGAGCGCATAGAGGTTATTAGTGTTGATGAACTCTCGACTAGAATTGGTATCGATGTGCTGCCCGTCTTGGATGCCAAAACTAAAACACAGGCATTCGATCTGCCATTAAAGGCGGGTGAAAGCTCCGAGTTGCCCGATGAGCCAACAGAAGAGCCGGCTTGGATGCTGTTTGTTTGGGCGATTCTTGAGTGGATAATCGCCCAATTGCAAGCATAATGCCTTTGTGACACGAGTCTATATATAATAAAAGGCACAAAAAATCCAAAAATTACGCAAGATATCGTTAATAAAAAGGAGAATCAAATGATTGATCCATTTGCCAATGACCAGCAAAGCATGCAAATCGGTGAGCTGGTCATCGAAAACCAAACAGATAAAATTATTATATATGGCGATATTGATTTGACTCTTGATGCTACTGGATATAAGCAAGCACAACAGTTACATGAGTTAACAAGCAAGATTATTCAGGCATTTGAAAATAGTTCTATTTACAATAATAGTCAGCATAAGTCAAAAGAAAAAGATGACCGGTTGGATAAAAATATTGACAATCCTTTTTTATAACTATTTGATATAGTTCAATTTTTATAGAAATAATAAACTATAAAAAAATTACTAGGCAAAAGCTTAAAATTGCTTATAATGAGTCAAGACATCGCTTATGTCGTATAAAATTTTGATGAGCAGTTTTTTTAGATGCGCTAACCACTCGCAAAGAGTAGAAAGTCGCATAGCTGTTAATAGGGATTTTAGCGAAGGATAAGCCTAGGAGATCAGAAACATAACGTTTCGAGTAATCATTGTATGAAGGGAATCAGTCTATGAAATTATTTACCAAAACCACTCTAGCTGTTGCAGGTATCAGTTTAGCAAGCATGGCATTCGCCGCTGATCCTTTGGCCAATACCACGTGGCAGACATTTGATGAAGGTAAGCCAAAAGGTACCGTAAAGATTACTGAGTCAAACGGTGTACTAACAGGTACGCTTATCGCTACCAACTCAGCCAAAGGTAAAAAGCACGTTGGTACGACCATTATTAAAGGCTTAAAGTCTGATGGTGGTGGCAAATATAGTGGCGGTACGATCACTGATCCTGAAAAAGGCAAAGACTATCGTATGACCGCAAACTTGAGTGGCAACACCTTAAATCTAAAAGGTTATATCGGTCCATTCTCACGCAGTCAAACGTGGAAAAAGAAATAAACCTATCGTTTATTTTTAGTATTAGACCTAATATTGATAAATAAAAATCCCGCAATACCTTTTGGTAATGCGGGATTTTTAGTACATATATTTTAATATTGGCTTCAGAGCTTATCTCACAAACTCAGGATATGCTTCCATACCACACTCTGCTATATCCGCACCTTCATACTCATCTTCTTCAGAGATACGCAGACCAATCACTAATTTGATAACCGCCCAAGTGATTAAGCTGGCGATGAATACCCAAGTAAAGATAGTGGCTGCACCAGCAATCTGACCTACGAACGATGCTGCTGGATTGGTAATTGGTACGATAAGTAGACCGAACAGACCGACTACACCATGAACTGAGATAGCACCCACTGGATCATCTATTTTTATTTTATCCAATGCTAAGATAGATAGCACAACGATAACGCCAGCGATCAAACCAAACAGTGTTGCTTGTAATGCAGATGGGGTTGAGGGTTCTGCCGTGATAGCGACTAATCCTGCGAGTGCACCATTTAAGAGCATGGTTAAGTCAGCTTTGCCAAAGATGATGCGTGCTATTATTAAAGCACCAATTGCACCGCCTGCCGCTGCTGCATTGGTATTCAAAAACACCATAGCAACCGAGTTAGCACTGGCAATATCACCCAGTTTTAGCACCGAGCCGCCATTGAAACCGAACCAACCCATCCAGAGAATAAGTGTTCCAAGCGCTGCCAGTGGTAAGTTAGCACCTGGAATGGCGCGTATTTCACCATTAGGGCCATACTTGCCTTTACGTGCACCTAATAATAATACCCCTGCTAATGCAGCCGCAGCACCCGCCATATGGACGATACCAGAACCTGCAAAATCAGAAAAACCCATGTCGCCTAAATTGAACATACCAAATACATCATTGCCACCCCACGTCCAGCTACCCTCTAATGGATAAATGACACCAGTCATCACCACAGCAAATAATAAGAACGACCACAGCTTCATGCGCTCAGCCACCGCTCCTGAAACGATCGACATACAGGTTGCAACAAACACCACTTGGAAGAAAAAATCAGACGCAGCGGAGTAAACAGAATCACCGTCAAAGCCGTTTTCAGCGGAGGCTGCTAGGGCATCTGCTACCAGCGTTTCATTACCCGCGATACCGCTCAAGAATAGGTTGCCACCATACATAATGGCATAGCCGCATATCATGTACATGGTACAAGCGGTGGCAAAAAGTGCGATATTTTTGGTTAAAATCTCAACGGTGTTTTTTGAGCGGACGAGTCCAGCTTCTAACATGGTGAAGCCTGCTGCCATCCACATGACGAGCGCCCCGCACATTAAAAAGTAAAACGTATCAAGTGCGTACTGGAGCTCGAAGATTTGATTTTGCATGTTAATTCCCCCTTGAATTGATGCAATACAGCTATCGGTATGATCTATAAATCTGTGTCTATATGGCCTTGAGCGTTAGATAGCGTCAGGGCCTGTCTCGCCCGTACGAATACGAATGACTTGCTCGAGTGCAGTGACGAAGATTTTTCCATCACCAATCTTGCCCGTGCTAGCGATGCGAGTGATGGCTTCGATAGCAGGTTCGACCATCTCATCAATAACAGCCACTTCGACTTTTACTTTAGGTAAGAAGTCCACCACGTATTCTGCGCCGCGATAGAGTTCTGTGTGACCTTTTTGGCGACCGAAACCTTTGACTTCAGTAACAGTGACACCTTTAACACCGATGTCAGAAAGCGCTTCACGTACATCATCGAGCTTAAACGGTTTTAAGATCGCAGTGATTAGCTTCATAAAATATTCCTTATTTGTGTGATGCCGCAGGTTGATCGAAGCATTGTGGTGCATCGTATCGCTGCCATGCTTACTATTAGTCATTCAAGAACTGTGCCAATTTACTCAAGGGGGATAGGTAAGATTGGATTTGTTTGTTCAAAAACAGCCATAGTTATGGCAAAAAATACTGGTTATGCTGCAATGGTATAAACCATCGTTATGAGCATAGAGAATGCGAATTAACCTTTAGCGTTGAACTGACGAAAACTTTATTATAACCAACTTTTTAGGTGCTTGGGGAGACCATCCATCTATTTCCTGTGATGATTTGCTAACCTAGTTTGGTATATGAAACGAATCACTTGAGGAGAAAGTAGGGAAAATTGTGTAATACGGTAAGCGGCAGAGCTTAACATGGATGTATAGGCTCTGCGCTCAAAGAGAGAGGAGTGGCTGTGTAGATCGGCTAAAGCCTATACCTTTGGGAAGAGTAGGTAGGGGGTTTTGGTGCTACCGAGCAGCTTTTTTGTGTCGCTACCTTTTAGAAGTTCACGCAGGCGAGATTGGCCAAAGGCACCGGTCATTAGCATACCGATATTATTTTCATTTTGATAATAATTCAAAGCCGAAGTGACATCGCGGCAGTCCAGCAAGGCTTTTTTAGACTTGATGCCTGCTTGTTTGAGCCGCGCATAAGCCTCACGTAGCGCATCGCAATTTTCAGAATTTTCTTTACCGACCATCACGATATGAACGGTTAATGCGCGCACCAGTGAAGTTTTGCAGAGCCAATTGAGCAATTTATGTGAAGTAGGACTGTTGTCAAAAGCAAATAAAGCGGTCGTAGGGGGCAAAAATGGTGCATGAGTCACCAAAATGGGGCAGTGGCTGACTCTAATTAACTGGCTCAATGTCGATTTGCAGGTGACATTGTGACCTATAACGATCAATTGTGCTTTGTCATCGACGTAATCGATACTTTCATTGAGGTGTTCATGGCGATGCAGGGTATAGGTTTTTAGTTTTTGTCGCTGCTGCTCGCAATAGGTGGTGGCTTGATGGAGCAAAAGCTTACCTTGGGCTTTTAGCTCACAATTACTCAAGTGCTCCTTGGTGGTGAATTGCTCAAGCAGCATGTTTTCATCATCGATATTTAGGCAGCCTGAATAATTCACAGCCGCTTTTTGTTGTAAGCTCGGTACAGAATGCAACAGTCCAACAGGTGCTTGTAGACGAGTCGCGGCCCACATGCTGGCTTCTAACACTGCTTGCACGTGGTCTGGGCAGTCCAAGCAGGCAATCACACTATCTGGTTTTAAATTACTCATAAGACCACCACATTATTCCAATATTAAAAAGACAGAATAAAAAGACAGCTGCTTGGCTCAAGGGTGGGGCGATAATGCTTATGCCCAACCCTTTGCACCAATGCAGCTGTTTATTCAACTGTCTATTTATGAGCGGTTAATCAATATTAGCTCAATAAATAGACGTGGCTTTGTTTAATCCAATAAGCCAATATCTCGGCGATCGTGGATAGAGAAGCGATCAATCAGTGTTCGGCTCGCATTATTGAGTCCCACCACTTTGACATCAATGCCCTCACGTTGCAAGCGCATGACCAGTTTGTCCAAGGTGTCTACGGCACTGACATCCCAAAAATGCGCTTGGCTGACATCAATTTGAATACTATCTAAAGCTTCTTTGGTATCGAAGCTGTTTAAGAACTGGGTCGTAGAAGCAAAGAATACTTGTCCTTGCACATAATAATAGCGGGTATTAGTACTCTCATCATATTCGCTAAATACCGTTAAGAATTGACCAATTTTATTGGCAAACGCCAGCGCCGATAGCAGCACGCCCACACCCACGCCATAAGCTAGGTTGTGCGTAAATACTGTGGTCAAAACAGTTGCTAGCATGACAATATTAAATGACATCGGATGCGTTTTAAATTCGCGAATAGACTGCCAGTTAAAAGTACCAATAGAGACCATAATCATCACAGCGACCAGTGCCGCCATTGGAATTTGACTGACCCATTCACTTAAGAACACTACCATAATGAGCAGTACGATACCTGCCATCAAAGTGGACAGCCGCGTACGTCCGCCAGATTTGACGTTGATCATAGATTGACCAATCATGGCACAGCCTGCCATGCCACCGAAGAAACCTGATACGACGTTGGCAATCCCTTGACCGCGACACTCGCGGTTTTTATCGCTTGGCGTATCTGTCAAATCATCGACGATAGTCGCTGTCATCATCGATTCTAATAAACCAACGATGGCAAGTGCGATAGAGTAAGGCGCGATGATCAGTAAAGTATTTAGGTTCAAGGGAATGTCAGGTAATAAGAACATTGGTAATGAATCAGGCAAATCGCCCATACTACCGACATTACGAATATCAAGATTCATATACATGGCGACAGCGGTCAAACCAACGATACAGATCAGCGGTGACGGAATCACGCGACCGATTTTAGGAATCAGCGGAAACAAGTAGATAATCGCTAAGCCCGCCGCTGTCATGATATAAACCGTCATGCCAACGCGTTCAGTCATCGGGTTAAGCTCAGGCAGCTGGGCGGCAAAGATCAATATCGCGAGCGCATTGACGAAGCCAATGACTACCGAGCGCGACACAAAGCGCATCAAGTTACCAAGCTTTAAAATACCCATTACAATCTGAATCCCACCGCACAATAAGGTGGCAGCTAGCAAATACTGCAAACCATGCTCGGCGACTAAGTCAACCATCACCAGTGCCATTGCCCCAGTTGCTGCCGAAATCATGCCTGGACGACCACCGACGAAACTGATCACGACCGCGATACAAAATGAGGCATACAAGCCGACTTTTGGATCAACACCCGCGATAATAGAAAAGGCAATGGCTTCAGGAATCAGCGCTAAGGCAACAACCAAACCGGATAAAACGTCGCCGCGAACATTGGAAAACCATTCGTCACGTAAGTTATCAATAAAAGATGTCATAAGTAAACTGCATAGGGTTAGAGGCAAAAAAAGTAATCATTACTCATTCATAAAATGATCGCGTCGCTATAAAAGTAGCTATTCATCTTTCTTTTACGGCAATATGTGCTGTGTCATATTGCAGTATTGAATTATTAAAGGTCAGTAATAAGTAGGTCTACTGATTTACTTACTGGTATCACTAATACGCTCACCAATAATTAATACGATGATAAATTCAGTGAGACTACCTAAAAAAATAGTTAAAATAAGGTGCTTAAAGCAGGGCGTTTATAAGAGCACCTACAATAACGAATAGCGTCAGCAATGATATGCTGCGGTAGAGGGTAATAAATAATCTATCAAATAAAAATAGCCGCTCGACATGACCAATCTATAGTAGTAACTTTGCCAAACAGAAGTGACAATAGCGTGCTAACTGTGACAACATGCTAAACTAAAATGCTTGAGTAAATACCCAGTCACTTATAGATTAAGGCAACTATTATAGCATTAGCCACTTAATATAAAAACAGGCGCATAATAGCACATCGTCATAAAAAACCAGTACCGAAATCTGAACGATACCGTTATGATGCGTCTCATCTTGACGGCATCATTTTGCTTCTTTATATATAGGTTTGTTTGATGCCATTTTGCTCGTCCAACAGAAGGAATAAATATGACCACCAACACTGCAACAGATGCCTTACTTCACAAAGGCAGTGGTCTACAAGTCGTGGTCGGTTTGGGACAATCTGGATTATCAGTTGCGCGCTATTTGGCCAATCAAGGCTATCAGGTTGCTGTCACTGATGCTCAGGTGACACCTAGCTTAGCAGATCAACTACCCGCTGAGATTAGTATTCGCCAATTTGGTGCGATTGACGCCGAGCTCTTGCAGCAAGCGGCACGTATTATTATAAGTCCCGGTATCTCTCTTGCTACAGAAGCCGTCGCCGCTGCCCGCCAAGCGAATATTCCAGTGGTTAGTGACATTCAGCTATTTTGTGAGGCTTGTACCGTACCGATAGTGGCGATTACTGGCTCTAATGCTAAAAGCACCGTGACTACCTTGGTCGGGCAAATGGCCGCGGATGCTGGTGTCAATGTTGGTGTCGGCGGTAATATTGGCGTGCCAGCGCTGACCTTGCTTGATAATCCTGATATGGAGCTGGCAGTACTTGAGCTGTCGAGCTTTCAGTTAGAGACGGTGACCAATTTGGGTGCGCAAGTGGCGACGGTTCTAAATATGTCGCCTGACCATTTAGATCGCCACGGCGATATGCTGGGCTACCATCAAGCCAAACATCGTATCTTTCAGGGTGCTAAGTCCGTGGTCATCAATCGCGAAGATGCATTGACGCGTCCGCTCGTGGCTGATAATTTGCCCAGAGTGAGTACCGGTATACATGCTCCTGATAAAGGTCAATATGGTCTTATTACTACTCCTGAAGGCCAGATTTATCTTGCCCACGGTACAGAAAAACTACTGTCGGCAGATAAACTGTTGATTAAAGGTCGTCATAATCTGCTCAATGCACAGGCAGCCTTAGCGTTAGGTGAACTTGCTGGTTTGCCATTGGGCAGTATGTTAAATACCTTACAGCAGTTTACTGGACTTGAGCATCGTTGCCAGTATGTGGCAAATGCTGCAGACATTGATTATTTCAATGATTCAAAAGGCACCAACATCGGCTCAACGATGGCAGCTATCGAAGGACTGGGCGCAGTTTATGCGCCAAAGGACGGTAAGCTACTATTGATTTTGGGTGGACAAGGTAAGGGTCAACAGTTTGGTGAATTGACGCCGTTTATCAATCAGTATGTTAGCCAAGTACTGTTTATTGGTGAAGATGCGCCGCTGATTGAACAGCATCTGCGCGCAGCTAAGATAAGCGCCGATGTGGCGTTACATCAATGCCAAACTTTAGAAAATGCCTTTACAACCATTCAACAAGTCACGGCAAGCAGCCTATCGCAAGTGCAAGCGGTGCTATTGTCACCTGCTTGTGCCAGCTTTGATCAATATAGTGGCTACGCAGCTCGCGGTGAGCATTTCAGTCAGTTGGTTGGTCAATTAGCAACTGAGTCGTCAGATATGATGACTACGGAATAAAAGGTTTGGTGATTTAAGCCTTTGCATGATAAGTGCTTAGCGAATCTCAGCATTTAATAAAGAACTCATGTATTTAATAAAGAATAAGAGCAATGCAATAGGATTGCTCTGAATTGACTTTTACGACGCGCGCGCATTTTCTGTATAAATGATTGTTTTGCTTATAGATTGCTGCTACTGTCAATCATAGCCAGTCAGCAACATGAATGGTCAGCTTATTTGCTTAGTAATCTGTCTGGTACTGTCTATTTTCTATTTTTTAAACGGTGGCGTTTAATAGACGCCGTGTTTTTTCGTTCGTTAGTGTATATAAAATTATGGCGCTCTCTTCTCTTTTTCGTTCCTCGTCCCAACTGAAGCAAGCATCTGGCTCAGATGGTATTCTTTCTATGCCGTCAGCACGCGCCATTCTCCTATCGAGTGTTGGCTGTATGTTGGTGCTCAGTTTATTGATGGTGGCTTCCGCTTCTATTCCTTTTGCGCTCAGTCGCGGCATGACAGAGCTGCACTTTTTCAAAAACCAGCTGCTGTATATGATGATCGGTTTGACGGTCGCTACGGTTTCTTATTACAGCGTGTCTTTGCGAACACTATATAAGACTGAAACCCAATTTATCCTATTGGGTATCACTGGCATGCTGCTAGTGGCAACCCTCTTTAGTACGCCTATTAACGGCTCCAAGCGTTGGCTGAACCTAGGGGTATTTAATTTTCAGGTGGCAGAGTTGGCCAAGTTAGTGATGATTGTCTTTGTCTCTGATTTTGTGGTGCGTCGCTCTTTTGAAGTTCGTAACGGCTTAGACGGTTTTTTACGGATTATGTTGGTGGTGGCACTCATCACCATGCTGCTATTGTCACAGCCTGATTTTGGTTCTTTTGTCGTTATTTTAGGTACCATTTTTGCGATTTTTTATATCGCTGGTGCGCCTTACAAGCACTTTTTAGCACTGGGCGCGGCTGCCATCGGTGGTGCGGTATTGATGGTGACGACAGCGCAGTACCGATTGGTACGTGTGATGTCATTTATGGATCCGTTTGATGATGTGCAAGACACGGATTATCAGCTGGCACGTAGTTTGATTGCCTTTGGTCGTGGACAATTTACAGGCGTTGGTTATGGTGAGAGCGTACAGAAACTGTCGCATTTGCCTGAGGCACATACTGATTTTCTATTAGCCATTACAGGGGAAGAGTTAGGCTTTGTTGGGGTTACCATGGTACTGGTGCTCGAAGCGCTGATTATCGGTAGCGCGATGCGTATCAGTTATAACGCGCTCAAACGTCGGCAGATGCGTATGAGTTATACCGCCTTTGGTATCGGTGTGGTGTTCATAGCGCAGACAATTATCAATGCGGCGATGAATATGGGCGCGATTCCAACCAAAGGATTGACCATGCCATTCTTCAGTTATGGCGGCTCATCAATGTTGATTAGTTTGGTGATGGTTGCGTTATTGCTAAAAATTTATAAAGAAAGCCCTGAAATCGAAAAAAGCCAATGCCGTTATTATTGATAGATTGAGCATTAGTTATAGGCTCGATGCATCATGACTGGCATTATCCAAAGAAGCGTCGCTAAATAGTGGCGCTTTTTGCTAGCTGACTTTTATTCATTGGGCATATTTAACTGTTGCTTGCCTTGTAGCGGCGTACTGCCCCATTGAGCAATGGCTTGCTTTAACATACGAGTAGGTGTGTCTCTATCAACGGCTGGTTGCTGTAATAGTTGTAAAGCATTGGCGATAAGTTTACTTGGATCTCGTGTATCAATTGGTTGTGCTAGGTTTTGCTTGGAGAGTTTTTGTCCATCAGCATGACATATCAGTGGCAAGTGATACCAATGATCGATGGCAGGTAAGCGTGCGGCATCCATGATGCTGATTTGCGCTGTCGTCATGGGTAGGATATCTAGACCGCGCATAATATGTGTCACTTGTTGCAGTCCATCGTCAAGGCTGGCAGCCAAAATATAATTGATCATACCATCTTGGCGACGCACCACCATATCACCCAATGTCTGCTGAGGGTTATCCCACTGCAATCCTTGAATACCGTCGTTAAAACCAATCTTATAATTCGGTAGCTGTATGCGTAGCTTATGTTGCTCTCTATCAAGGTCAGCGCTGACGCAGCAGCGTGGATAGCGCTTCCTGTTTGGTTGCAATGGCTTAGCATCATAAGCTGGGCTCAGCTCTTCTTGCGCCCAGTATTGCTCTAAATCTTTACGCGAGCACTGACAACCATAAGTGAGCGGATGCAGGGCTGAGTGTAGATAATCATTATAAATATCAATACGCTCAGATTGATAAATGATATCACCGTCCCAGTACAATCCAAGCGCTTCCAAATCAATCAAGATTTGCTCAGTAAATTGCTGATCACAGCGTTCGGTATCAGTGTCTTCAATACGCAGTAGCCATTTACCACCAATGGATTTTATATGGCAAAAGCTGGCAAGCGCGGTCGTCAATGAGCCAAGATGCAGTTCACCAGTCGGTGAGGGAGCAAAACGACCAATCGGCTGTACTGGTATGATTGGAGTGGGCATAGGAATAAGGTTAGTTTTCAAAGTAGGAAATTATCGGTAAAAAAGGTAGAAGATAGAATAATAAATATATCCGTAAAAAGATATTTGTGAAATGAGTCTGTTTTGTTAGCAAATCAATATAAGCAAGCTTAAAGCTCTGTATCAGCCATGATTCATTGACTAAAAACCAGCCAGCTAAAACGCAATAAGCGACCATATTTTGGTCGCTTATGCTTACATTCTACTATTGAGATGAGTCGTAACTCTTTTAAGCGCCTTGATTTTGGCGTTCTTTAATCTCAGACAGTGTTTTACAATCGATACACTGGGTAGCTGTTGGGCGCGCTTCGAGACGACGCAGACCAATCTCTACGCCACAAGTTTCACAAAATCCATAATCATCATTTTCAATTTCTGACATAGATTTATCAATTTTGCGAATGAGCTTACGTTCACGGTCACGCGTACGCAATGCGAGGGCAAACTCTTCTTCTTGGGTGGCGCGATCATTAATATCTGGCATAGCACTGGACTCGTCTTGGATATAAGTCTTGGTGCGATCCGCTTCGCCAATCAGTTGGCTCTTCCAATCCAATAATATAGCCTTAAAGTGCTCTAACTGCGCATCAGACATGTACTCTTCGTCTTTGGCAGGCACATAAGGAGTAAACTTAGCTTCACTTGGATTCGTGGTCAGGGTGCTCATATGGGTATCCTACTTTTTTCAAATTAATTCAATAAAACGACGTATCAAAAGACAAGACGCTATCAATGTCATAAACGCTATAATTTGTCCCTTTATAAAACGTTTTACCACTTGGTAACACAAGTAACACAGCGGATCTAATAGTACAGTTATCTTGATATGCTCAAAGCAATCTATCAATGGTCAGGTATATGGTTATGCATATTTTTATTTAAATAGCGTTGTCTTAATAATGCGACAAATCACTGACTGTGAAGACTTAGCTGTGATCGATTTAGCCATCCTAGCTATTATAATTCTACCTAATATCAGATACTAGGCAGTCCTCATTTCGTTTTATACGTTGTATCATTGTTTCTGACAATAATGAAGTCATTTTTCATCATCATCTCGTTTTTACCGTGCCAGTCATTGTATTCTGAACTCGGAAATATCAGTCAATAGCTTGAGATATAAGGGCTCACATCAGTATGGGTGCCAATAAATCTGGGCGTCAAGTATCCAGTCTTTCTACCCAGCTTGCAACCTTTCCATTGTTGGCTAATTGCAACCAACGGTAACCAGGCGGGACGCTTTTATCATAGGAGAAATCATTCTCATAAGGCTTGAACTGGTAGCAAGTAGATGGTGTACTATAGACCGTGACCCCTTGACGATGGCGAACCTGCTCTTGGTGCGTATGACCACTGATAATGACCTTTAGATGGTCAAATCCTAACAGATGCTGCCAAAAGGCTTCACTATTCTCCGCCATATGCGTGTCAATCCAGTCAGAGTCTACGGGAATGACATGGTGATGTAGAGCAATCAGCGCAGGCTTATCACAAGCATCGAGTCTCTCGCATAACCAGTCAATATCGGTAGGCGTTATCTCGCCCGCGACTTTACCCGTTATGGATGAGTCTAATAACAGCAGCTGCCAACGATCAGTCTCAATGACATGCCGGCTTAGCAAGCGCGGGTCGGCAGGTTGAGCAATCAGTTCGCGCTCAAAGAACGGCAAGTCACTGCCTATCTCATCCGTCACATCATGATTGCCTGCGATACAAGCAAAAGGAATATGGGTGGCTTGCAATACCTCAAAAATATGATCGTAAATAGCGGGTTTTACTTCATTGACTAAGTCGCCAGTCACGATAATCAAATCGCAGCGAATGTCGCTACTCAATGCTTGCTGTAGTACTGTTTCAAAGCACTGCTGACAGACAGTGGCTTCGCTATTGTTAGTATCGCCATCAACACTAGAAGAAACGGGCGTTGATAAATGCAAATCTGTGATTTGTAGTATATTTACCTGTTCATCTGGTGTGCTAATGTTATTAACAGGATAGCTTAGCATTGGGTCAGTCCCTCATCGAATCGAAACAAGTGATGCTGTTAAAACGAATGATAGATAAATGGATGTCCTGCATCGAGTAGACTAATAAATTTTGGTCTGACCAATATATTTTTTGGCTTGACGCCGCTAGTATGTCGATGGTATCAGGGCAAGTTTATAACATAAAGTCAATGAAAGCTCTATCATATTGATGAAATAAAGTTGGATAAGAGGATAAAAAAACCAGCGGCTTTATGTGTACTATAATGTGTCTAGCGGCGCGCTGACCAAATTTTTGCAGTACTGACCTTTGAGAAAATCAGCGCGATAAAAAATAAAATGGCTAATATTAATACGATAGCAAGTCCTGTCTGAATATCTAGCCAGATGCTTCCCCAAACGCCTAGCGTCACGCCAAGCTGTGCGATCAGTAGCGATATAACGACCATTTGTTTTGGCGATGATGACCACAAACGTGCCGTTAATGCTGGTAATACCAATAGACCGCTGATTAGTAAACTACCAACCGCTTGCAGGGCAATCGCACAAAATCCCGCCAATACGCCCATGAAGAACAGCCGCTGGCGTGTCGGATGAACACTTTGAATACGCGCCAGTGCTTCATGAGTGGCAAGCTTAATTTGTGCAGGCCATATATACATGAGTAGACCGAGCCCTACCAGCACGCTACCAGCAAGTAAGGGCAAGTCTGCCCAATCAAGCTCTAGCAAATTACCAAACAAAAACCCCAGTACGTTTGCTTGTTGGTCAGTCAACTGGGTCAAAGCCAATAAACCTAAGCATAACAATGACACCGCCACGACCGCCAAAACCGCATCGACAGGCAGGCGCTCATCATCGATTAATACTAGCCCTAGCACCACCATGACGCTGACCAAGGCAATGCCAATGCCCATAGGTAATTGCCACCATACTGCTAAAGCCACGCCAAGCAAGGTGCCATGTGCTAAAGCATCAGCAAAAAAGGCCATGCGTCGCCACAAGACTAAGCAACCTAAAGGCGCTGACAGTAACGCTAAAATACTGCCAGCGATCCAAGCGGGGGCAATGATGGCTAACCAAGCAGTCATAATAAATATCCGTAAAAGTTTTTATAAAGCTCAACGCTCGATATGTGTTTGATGTATCAAACTTCGATATATTTTATATTTGTGAATGTTCAACGCGCCTTAATGATTATAGTTCGCTTGAGGCGTGATGCTCACAGGCATGCGGTTGATGTACATAAGGCTGCTCATAATGATGCCCAAATAGTTTTTGAAATTCACTACTAATGGCAAGCTCGCTTGGTTGTCCCTCACAGCAAATATGCTTATTAAGACAAATCACGCGTCGACTGCCTTTCATGACCCAATGCAGATCATGCGATACCACCAGCATGGCACAACGCAAAAACTCCGGCAGCTCATCAATAAACTGATAGAGCCAAACCTCAGTATCAGGGTCCAGTCCTTGCATCGGCTCATCTAAAATCAATAAGTTGGGTTTGTCTAACAGTGCTCGCGCGAGCAAGACCCTTTGTGTCTCACCACCCGACAGGTGCAGCATTTGTCGCGATAGTAAGTGCGTCAATGACAAGTTATCGAAGATAAATTGACGCTGCTCAGACGTTAAGCGCCTTTTATCCGCTTGTGCCAATAAATCGCAGACTCGTAATGGCAATATCGGCGGTACAGCAAAGCGCTGCGGCACATAGCCAAGCTGTAACTTTTGATGAGAGTTAATGTGCCCTTTAGTTGGCTCAATCAATCCCAAAATAAGTTTGACCAACGTTGACTTACCAGCGCCATTGGGTCCAATAAGACTGACTGTTTCATTAACCGCAATGTCAATATCAATATGTGAGAGTAAGCGTTGATGCCCAATGTCGTAGCTGACATCGCTTAGGCTCAGCAGTTTACTCGCATTATTAATGGTATTACCATCAACAGCGGAAAAGTTCGGTTGATTAGACGGTGAGGTAGACAGGCTCATAGTATGGCAACCAATAAGTGAATGAGTAATACAAATAAAAAACGGATGACAATGACTTACGCTTCAGTGGTTAGGGCGTGTTACTGGCACGCTTGGCAACGACCACTCAGCTCAATCACACTGCGTTCCACGATAAAGCCAACGTCTTGCTCAGCAAAACTCATCATTTCCTGTACGGGTACACTGCTACATTCTTGTACACGCTGACATTGACCACAGATTAAAAATGCTGCGGTATGCTGGGCGCGTGGGTGACAGCAGGGCACATAAGCATTGATAGAGGTCAATTGATGTATCAA
>Ga0098064_100073_pt1 | contig 20583 bp, 13 predicted proteins | sample 24BtaG_FD_77061 | JGI IMG/M metagenome (GOLD analysis project Ga0098064, IMG submission 77061) | Marine viral communities from Cariaco Basin, Caribbean Sea - 24B_WHOI_OMZ_CsCl | ecosystem: Environmental > Aquatic > Marine > Oceanic | place: Caribbean Sea: Cariaco Basin | collected 2014-11-08
ACCCCTGACCTATCTTATATTGAAGCAGTGAGTAAAGCGCTCGCTCCTCTGCTAGAGAAGGGCGATGTGGTGATCCTAGAGTCGACTTCACCAGTAGGCGCTACAGAGCAAATGGTAGAGTGGTTATCAGAAGAGCGCCCAGATTTATCATTCCCTGACTTTTATGAGCCAGAAACTGAAGCAGATATTTTTGTCGCTTATTGCCCTGAGCGTGTATTGCCAGGCAAGGTGGTGGAGGAGCTTGTTTCAAATGACCGCATTATTGGCGGTATGACAAAAGAGTCTACTAAGAAGGCTCAAGAGATGTATCAAATATTTGTAAAAGGTGACCTTGTACCCACTAACTCGCGTACAGCTGAAATGGCAAAGCTGACTGAAAATGCGTCTCGTGATGTTGATATTGCGTTTGCAAACGAGCTATCTATTATCTCTGATAAGCTGGATATTAATGTGTGGGAGCTGATTGAGCTCGCGAACCGTCATCCACGTGTTAATATCTTGCAGCCTGGCGCGGGTGTGGGTGGTCACTGTATCGCTGTCGACCCATGGTTTATTGTTAATCAGAATCCTGAAGAAGCACGCATTACACGTATGGCGCGTGAGATTAATGATGGGAAGCCAAAGTGGGTAATAGCCAAGATTAATGAGCAAATAGAAATATTTAAACAAAAAGGTGTAGATAGACCTAAAGTAGCACTATTAGGTTTGGCCTTTAAACCTAATATCGATGATTTACGTGAAAGCCCAGCGGTTAATATTGCGAGAGACATGCTAGATGCTGACTTGGCTGAGCTGTTATTGGTTGAGCCAAATATTAATGAGCTGCCTAAGAGTTTAACAGCAGGGAGTTTAGTTGCTTTAGACTCGGCGTTAGAACAAGCAGATATAATAGGTATATTGGTTGGACATAGCGAATTTAAAACAATAGAATTCCCGAGTGAAAAGTCTATTGTGGATGCTGTTGGTATATCTTAAAAGTGTTTTAAAGATAACTGTTTTTGCATCCAATAAGTAGATTATGAAGTTAAGTATTCTATGACAAAAAAGCTGTCTATCAAGGTATGACGCCTCTATGAAATTAAATTTGCCGAGTGTTAATCAACGACTGGAACGCCTGAGAAAGGCGATTAAAAATCGCGATGATAGCTCACAGATATCTGCACGAGCTGCGAAATTAATGGCAGATATTGGTACTGGTAAAATCAGCTCGACAGAAGCGATGGCGAGAGCAGTTTCTCTATATTTAAGAAGACAAGAGCACGTCTATGGCGATGCTGCATACTCAAAGACTCTTAATGAAATTATGGCCTTCCTCACTGAAGCAGGTGACACTAATAGATTACTTAATCTTGAAAAGTTAAGAAATAGTACAAATGGGTTAAATAATGTAGATCTCGAAAATCATGACACTATTGTCAAGGTTTATAATGATAAAGGTCTATATGGGTTAGTACAGCTTATTGAAAGCCAAAGCACTATCAAAACCCGCACTCAGAAAGCAACTAAATTATTAGGATTTGGCAAGATTTTAAAAGCAGTAATAGGTGAGCCAGGTATTCGTAATAAATTAGCTGAGATGGCTTTAGATCTCGACAAATCTGAGGTTACTTATCGCGGTGCATGTTGGTCAATGCTAAATGATGGCCTTTACGAGAAGGCTTTAGAGCTTTTTGCTTATCTTTACTTTTATCATTTGCAAAGCTCTGATGGAAATAATTATTTTAAAGCATTAGAAGATAAGTTCTACTCACATTTTGGTCAAGAGTATATAGAAAGCTATCTAAAGGAAAACGAAGAGGAATATCAACAACTAATTTATAATGAGCATTTAGAACGCTATCGTCAGCAACTGTCTTTAACAGACAGGCAACAACAGCAACTTCTTTTTGGCGAAATCTTAAAGGAGTTAGGTGCTAATGTCTTGATTGATGTTATTAACTTAGATAGTCGAGTAAATAACAAAGGAAAGGCTCTGTTAGCTTTACGTGCTGTTAAAGCGGCTAAAGATGTTTTTAATGACACAAATGTATACATCGAGACAGTAAATACTTTAGCTGATTATGCATACTCAAAAGATACCAGTGAAAGTACACTACGCAATGTCTACTTCTCATATCAGAAAGCTCATGCGTATGAAAAATCTGCTGAAGTATTGGTTCTATTAAAGCACCTAGCGGGTAATACACCCACTCAAAAACAAAAAAATCTATTATGGTCAGCACCGGATCACCTTATAAAGTTAGCGGATCAGGTACCAAAATTTACACCCTCAAAAGCGTATGAGCCTATCGCTGGCCGAGTTTGCTATGTTATTCATAATAGCTTGCCTTACTCTAGTGGGGGATATGCTACACGTGGCCATGGATTATTATCAGCAATTGCTCAGCAAGGTGTTGATATTTATGCAGTAACTCGACCAGGATACCCTCACGATATTAGTTCGATTAAGCCTGAAAAGGTTGCGAAAGAAGATATTGTGAATGGTCAAACTTACAAACGCATATTATCACCCTCTCGCCGCGACTATTCTAACTATGAATATATGCTAAAAGCGGCACAGAGTTATAAAAAAGTTTTTAAAAGAGATAGACCAGCGCTTGTAATTGCTGCTTCTAATCATCTTGATAGTTTGCCTGTTATGTTTGCTGCTAGAGAGTTAGGTATACCATTTATCTACGAGATAAGAGGGTTTTGGGAGATTACTCGTCTATCTAAATATCCTGAGTTTGAACAATCTCCTATGTTTGAAGTTGAAAAGAAATTAGAAGCTGTCGTTGCACAAAATGCTAATCACATTTTTACACTCACTCAAGGGATGATTGATGAGCTAGAAAGTAGGGATGTTGATACTACTGATCGTGTTACTTTATTACCGAACTCTTGTGATGCTAATCGTTTTCATCCTACCGATATCAAGGATAGTAGCCTTGCAGCTAAGTGGGATATACCTTTGGATGTTCCAGTTATTGGTTATGTAGGAACTTTAGTAAGTTATGAGGGGTTAGATGATTTGGCAAAGGCTTGTTCTAAACTTAAAAGTCTGGGGTATGCGTTTAGACTACTGATAGTCGGTAATGAAAATGCGACAGGTCAGGGTAAAGGAAGTATTGTTGATCAGTTGCAAAGTATTGCTGATGAAGCGGGTTATGGAGATTGGTTGATAATGCCAGGCCGGGTACCTTTTGAAGAGGTTGAGCGTTATTATTCTTTGATTGACATTGCTCCATTCCCTCGAAAAGCTTGGCCTGTCTGTGAGATTGTACCTCCTATGAAGACATTAGAGGCTTTAGCAATGCAAAAAGCCGTAATTGTTTCGAGCAATAAGGCATTAACCGAAATGATAACGCATGACGTCAATGGACGTGTGTTTGAACGAGGGGATGTAGAAGACCTAACCTCTCAGCTTAAGTATCTTTTAGATAACCCTGATAAATGGGCAGGCTATGGTACTTTAGGACGTCAATTTGTTGAGAATGAGCGAACATGGCAGCGAACAGCTCAGAAAGCTGTTAATATTATTAAAAAATTTATTTAAATGTCTTTATTTAACTACTTTCATAAGGTGTAAAGTTTATGTTTGATATGAGTATTGCTACTAATAATAATACAATTCGAGCAAGTCTAATATTGGATAGGCTATTTTTTGAGCCAAGCTTATATGAATATGCTTTTTATCTATGTAGAGATATTGGTTATAAAGAGCGTGAAGTAATAAAAAGGGTGCCGTATTCCAAACAAACTAATGTCAATTTTGATTCTAGTGATCTCGTTGGAGAGTTTTATATTAGATATTTTATTAGAGATACAAGAGATTTAACTAAGAAAGCTTTTAGCTCAGAGAAATTCATAGTGAATTGATAATTCATATAAAAAATATTGTGCTGCTAATATTTCCAATACGGATATTTAAGATGATGGTTACTTCATATGATTATACCTTACGAAAATTTAAATAATCGAAAAAGTGATGCTAGACAATCCTTGATTGAAGCAGAAAATATTTTAGAAAATGGTTGGCAAAGAAGAAATTACCCTGTAGTAGACTTAAAAAAAACTATTCCTTGGAATTTAGCTAATCAGAGTGAACGGTCTTGGAACTTCTATATCCATTCGTGGGATATGTTAGATGCACTGCTATATGCATATAGTTTAAATTCTGATGAAATAATACTGAAGTCAGTTTTAAAAATAGTGCTTGATTGGATAGAGCTATATGTCGATCTAGATAAAAGTATTCCTATACATGACAAAAATAAGACAGATTTTGCATGGTACGATATGGCAGTAGGACTACGTTCTTATAGATTAGCATATATATATGATGCCTACAGGTCTAGTTCACATAGTTTAAATGAGAATAGTGAAAAAATATGGAAAAGTCTAGTAGCTCATCAGGCGTTTCTGGAGCCTGATGAACATATTATTTTTCATAATAATCATGGCTACTATCAAGCGGCAGGCCAAATTGCTATGGGGAGAAGGTTTGCTAAAGATTCGGCAGTGATGTCTATAGCACTAAAGCAAGGAGTAGCTAGGTTTAAAAAGATGTTATTGCAACAATTCACTGACGAAGGTGTTCATCGAGAGCATTCTCCAGATTACCATCGCATGGTTTATAAAACACTATCAGCTATGATTAAATCCGGATTAGTGGAAGATAATGAGGTTATACGTTTAACTTATAAAATCGAAAAAGCATTATCTTGGTTTGTTTTACCTAATAGGCATATCGTGAATTTTGGTGATTCTGACGCAAGGTATATTGGATCTAAACCAACTAACAATCAGTGGCTTACACCAGAGATGGACTATGTAACAACAAATGGCTTAGTTGGGAGGATTGAAAGAGAAACTTTAAAAGTGTTCAATCAAGCAGGATATTTCATTGTAAGAAATGGTATTAATCAGAAGGATTCTAAATTCCAAGATTATAGCTATCTAGCTCAAACGGCTGCTTTTCATTCTAGAACACATAAACATGCGGATGATCTAAGTTTTGTATGGTATGACCGTAGTCGTAGTATTCTAATTGATGCCGGGCGTTATGGATATGTAGGTAAAGCTGAAATCGGAACAGAACTTTGGAAACAAGGATACTGGTATACCCACCCTCATAGAATATACTGTGAATCGACTAGAGCTCATAACACTTTAGAGTTTGATGGTAAAAATTACCCTCGTAAAGGTGTTAAGCCATATGGGAGTGCTATTGGAAGATCTAAGGTTTACGATAACGGTCTGACAGTGCTAGAAACTGAAACTAAAAATTTTAAAACTATACGCAGAGTAAGGGTGATAATTTACTTACCGAATCAATGGCTTATCACTTTTGATTGGTTTAAAGATAATCTCAATGAGAATCATAGTATACGGCAATGGTTTAATTTTGCACCTGATATACGTACTAAGAAAAATGGCAATAGCTATGAAGCTAAGTTTAATGATGGGGAAGAGTTGTATATTAGTAACTTACTTGATGGAGTAGAAGCTTCTAAAGTTATGAGAGGCGTCGAAAGCCCACGTCTTCAGGGGTGGTACTCAGCATCTGAAAAAGATTTTGTGCCTATTGATTCGTTTAACTACAAGCTTGAAGGTAGTAGTTCGGCTTCGATAGCGACCCTATTTACGTTTAGTAATATAAAAAAAATAAATCTTGCAAATAATAATGTAAGTAACTCCGGTAGGCGTCTAAAGGTTTCTTGGATAGATAACCTAGGAAATCACACAGTATTTCTCAACAGAGAAGAGGGTAGAGAGATTTGTGTAAATTATAAATTTGACTTTAATCGTATTATAACAAGTAATAAAAAATTATTAGAAGACCAAATTAACAGAGGTTTTAATTTTAACCCCTATCAGGATATAAACATTAAAGATACTGTTAGATTAGTTATATACGATTATGTGGTTCAAGACTTTGTATTATACAAAATAATTGAACCATATGAAGAGTTCTATATGCCTTATGAAAAATTAACTAATCCTGAAAAAAGCAAATATAAATATCAAGTTAAGAATCGTATAACAGGTAGGTGGGTTGATACTCAATATAAGTATTGCAACTTATTTTCAAAAGAGATTAATTAAAAAAATAATCATTTAATTGGTAGTTATTTATGTCTAAAGAAAATCGCTTCAATATATAGAACTCATATAATTGAGTACTGGCATTTTTTTTACACATTTAGAATACAAACATTAAAAATAATATTTTAAGTTGGAGCGCAAATTTAGTGGATTCTCGAGTATTTGTTTTCTCTTCATTCAACGAATGCCCAGACTTTTATTTCTCTGGATACTGCTTTGTAAGCTCAGACTATATCTATGGTTTAAATGGAGCAATACAATATGAAAAAGAAACAGGTCACAAGTTAAGTTTTGATGAGGATGGCTGTTATGCTCTTATGAGAAGGGTTGGCGATAGTTATCTATTTGGTAGTGATTATTCAGGATATAACTCAGTATTCTACTACCACAATCCTTATAAAAAAATTTGGATAGTTTCAAACTCAATCAACTTGATAGTTGAACTTTTGAAAGTTAAAGGTTTGGAGTTTACAGCTAATTATTCTCAGCTAAATGCGATGGTTTTGAATAAAAACTTTAATTATCAACTCAACTCATTTAATACTTCAGTTAATGAAATTAAGGTGCTCCCAGCACATACATATCTAACTATTAATGGTAATTGTTTTTCAATTACAAGATGTAAATATAATATAGAAGAGATATCTAAGCTTTCATACCAACTAATCGTAAAAGAATTTCTTGAGATGTGGATATCTAGATATCTTACTTTAGTCTCTAATCAAGATATTACTATATTACAAGACTTAACTGGAGGTGTGGATTCCAGAGCAATGTTTGCTATTAATCATTTAGCTAACACTGAAGTTTTGGATAGAAAACCCAGTAATCAAAAAATTATAAGTAGATTTTCTAGAGGAGATGCTAGCGACTATCAGATTGCAAAAGAAATTACTGATAAGTATGACTATAGTTTGCAGACTTCATTTCAAGACCCTTTTAAGAGTGACTGTAGTCTAGAAAACTATAAAGCATGGAAAAACTTGAGTTTAGGTAGTTACCATCCAATCTACTTCCCATCGGGTAAAATTAATCCATTTCATATTAGATTTAATGGAGTAGCTGGTGAAACATATAGTCCCTTTTACTCTAGTAACTCTAAAAATTATCACGTCAATAAATATAAAGATTATGTTAGTCAATTTAATGATAGCTTTGTGTACGATTTTTTGTACTATGAATATTATGACAATATAGCCGAAAGTTTGAGTTTTATATCAAAAAGAAACCCAAATTTGAACAAATTAATTTTGCATTATAATAATTTTAGGTCGAGATTCCATGGAGGTATTTTTCCAAGGTATACGGTATGTTTAACACCATTAAGCTCTAAGTTTTTATCAAGAGCACTTGAGGTTTGTGGAAAGGAAAGAATTATGAATCGACAAATAGTATACGACCTAATAAACTCTGTTGAAGGTTTGCTTTCATTACCATTTGATAAACCTAGTAAGGCTCCAACGCTTTTTAATATGGAAAATATTTTAAAGTTGCAACTAGAGTTTGAGTCTAAAGTTGGTAAATGCTTTATTGGTTCAAGTTCATTATTGATTCCTGAAAAAAAATCTAATAGTTCAGATTCGGAAATTGATTTTTTATTGAGAGATTTTGATTCAGCTATTTCAAAAGGGTTTGTTCAAAAATTTTGGGGTAATGATTTAATTAGTAATGCTGCTAGTATATTTGATCACTCAATCCATAACTCTCAGTTTAAACATGGTAGAGATGGGATTCTTATATCTGCTATATTAGTTTCAGGATGGTTTTAAACGTAATTATAGTTACTTAAAATATCAAAAGTCATATTCTCAAAGAAGTATAAAATAAGGCTCAATAGTCTAGAATGTTTCCAAATTTAATTATTTCAGATTAAGTTGTGTTGTATTCTATTTTACAATGTTTAATACTGTCATTTTGATTATAATCAAATAAAGGAATTTATATGAAGTCAGATTTTTTTTCATCATTTATAGACTCAGGAGTTTATGGATTAGTTATTGAAATAGAAAGAGAGTATGTAGATGCATCAGCAAGGGTTAAGGCATACCATCTACTTAAAGCTGGTTATCAAATAGCAAAGAAAAATAAGGCTGATAGCTTAGCTTGTTTGCCACTTATTGCACTGGACTTAAGCCGTCACGAGAGCATTTACCGAATGGCTGCACTATTGTTAATAGAGCTTGGAGAGTTCAAGCAAGCCATTAAGTATGTATCTTACTTATATTATTATTATAAAGATAATAGTTTAGAGCCGCACAAGCAGTATAAATATGTGGAAGAAAAGATACTTGAGAGTTACTTGACTCAACCTGAATATGATCAAGCTATTGAATCAATGGCAGACGAATATCGTAATGAGTTAGTACTTAATAATATAAAAGAAAACTCTGATATTTTGCCAAAATCAGACCCATCTGAACAAAAAGTATATTTCGAAAAACTGTACAAGAAATATAACAAAGAAACAGTTATTGCTTCAGTAGTTAGTGACTCACGCTTTAGTGATAGGCAAAAGGCAGTTATTCTAATAAGAGCAAGTCGAGCTGTTGGTCAGATTGCAGAAGAAGGACCAAGTGTTGAATCCAGCTTTGCAAAAAAGGCAGTGGAGCTAGATACGTCGAACAGTGTCATTAATAATGCATATCAAGCATTTCTCCGTGCAGGAGATGTAAATCAAGTTGTTAGGCTCAAAGAGGAGTATCCACAACTAGCAAATAACTAAATATTATGAATTAATAGTGATAAGGTAGGTTTAACTTGAGAGTAGCACTAATAAGCGATGATCTTACCAATTTAGCTCTTAGAGGGGTAAAGTCATTATCTGTCATAGACGGGAACCTACCTTATCAGTTTTGGCGTCGTAATAAACCCGACTTCATGTTAGTCGAGTCCGCTTGGCGTGGCCATAAAGATAAGTGGCGCTACAAGATCGCTAATTATCCAGATTACCCTGAGCGAACCAATGTTGAGCTGCGTAAATTATTAGAAACAGCTGATAAATATAATATTCCAGCGGTGTTTTGGAATAAAGAAGACAGTGCACATTTTAACCGCTTTATAGACTCAGCCAGCCTATTTAAATACATTCTAACTGTTGATGAAAATTGTGTAGAGCGCTATAAAGCGATATTGGGCCCTAAAGTCAAGATAGGGGTATTGCCCTTTGCCGTGCAGCCTAAGTTTCATCATCCTACATGTTTACCACCACGATATCGCGAAAGCTTGTTTATAGGAAGCTATAGCAAACATATCCATAATGAGCGCCGTGAATGGCAAGAGATGGCGTTTGGATCAGCATCTCAGTATGGACTGACCATTGTAGATCGTAATTCTGATAGAAATCCAGATATTTATCGATATCCTAAGCTCCCAAATACCATTGTTATGCCTAATATATCGCATAACAAAACAGGGAGGTTATACCGTCAATTCTCACACTGTCTAAACGTCAATACAGTTACTGATTCACCCAGTATGTTCTCTCGCCGATTAATTGAGATTATGGCTTGCGGACGATTAGCAGTTACTAATTCAAGTGTTTCAGTTAGCCAGAGGTTTGAAGGTATGTGCGAAGTTATTGAGACTAAAGAACAAGCAGATGCATTGTTTGCTCAACTTGCCAAAGGCTATACCAAGCAGCAAAAAGAGATGATGCGCTATGCCAGTGATCATGTATTACAAAATTACAATTATGATAAATGGCTGCAGCGCATCATTGAGTTTATTGATTTATAGTCTCTAATAGTACTCCATCATTCTTAATTTATTTTTCCTATTAATATAGCCAATCATTATGAAAAACATCACCCACGCCGTTATACCTGTTGCAGGCTTTGGCACTCGTATGCTGCCACTGTCCAAATCCGTGCCGAAAGAGCTGCTACCACTGGGCAATCGCCCCGCCATTCATTACGTGGTCGAGGAAGCCATCTCGGCTGGTATTGTAACTATCCCCTAAACTAACACAGCTCAAACGTAGAATTTCTTATAAAATACCCATAAGGAGTTTTGATATGAGCAAACGAATGACTGAGACGCAAATAGTATCCATATTAAAAGAAGCAGAAGCTGGGATATCTGCTAAAGAGCTGTGCCGTAAATACGGGGTAGCTAGCTCGACATTTTACAAATGGAAGTCTAAATATGGCGGTATGGAAGCCTCTGACGTCAAACGACTAAAAGAGCTTGAAGAAGAAAATCGTAGGCTTAAACAGATGTATGCTGATTTAAGCCTTAAAGCGCAAATGCAGGAAGAGATCATAAAAAAGCTATAGCGCCTGTACCCGAGCGCAAAGTCTGGGCGCAAGAATTGCAGGCGCAGGCATTGCTGCTGGTCTGGATACGGCCAGTACCATCAATGGGGTCAATGTCGATGCGAATAATAGAGAGCTACATCCTGATGAAGCGATATTGATTAAACAACTGCCGCAGGACTATGCTCAAAAGAACGGCATTTCTATAACAGAAGCAGAAAAACGGCTGAACAGAGGTGCTTTGTACAATATTGACGTAGGATGGCAAAGCAGTATTAAAAATTATATTGATGCTCAAGAAATACAGACTTACCAACAGGCTTATAACTATCTGACGAATTAAACCCGTGATATTTCAGTTTCTGATTTATCAAAGCAAATATCCTTAGCAACATTCACCCCATGCCACTGCTCTTTTAGGTACTCAATCACCTCAGACTTATATAGCCTGTTGACGGTTTCAGCCAAGGTGTTATCGTATGAATCGCCTGTTGTGCCAACGGAAGCAATCACGCCGCAATCAGTCATACTAGAAGTATAGCGAATGGATAGATACTGAACGCCGCGATCGCTATGATGAATCGCATCTTTGGGCTTTTTTCTATCTGCTAGCGATTGATTTAACGCTGCCATTGTTCCCATAACGGTAGATTATGGTAAATGATTTTTGAAAAAAAATTAATTCGCAATGGATAGCGATTCATCAGTAATCAACATCATATGCACAAAAAACCGTAGTAGTGGCGCGTACTGCCATCTGTTCGTTTGCTCTCTATGGTCTTGACTAGCAATACCGATATGGAGAGCGTTTTTCGACTCATTAGATTGCTGCTTGATGTCTTGATAGTCAGTAGATGACATAGTTTCCATCAATAGATCTTCGTTGCTACTTACCAGCCAATGTTTCAAAGGCAGCAGTTTCTTAGCAATATCAATGAAACGCTTCAACTCTTTCTTATCTTCTTTTCTAAATGGTAGGTATGCTCTGCTAACAGACAGTTTTTCACGACATATCTCAATAAACCAAGTCCAATCAGTCCCTGACTTTTCTCGTAGACGGTAGGCATTACTTAACAAAAACGATAGCAACCTTAAATCACTTTGGTATTGAATGTTCAGTGGACTCAGTACGGAGTTGTTTAAATCCGATAGCTTAACAAAGCGAGGTTTACCATGTTTGGTAGTGATAGCGGCAACCTCGCTTGCACGTTCTATTAGAACCTTTGCATCGTGAATAGAAATATTTGCCAACTGGGCCGCTTTACTTAAAGGAATCTCTTTATCATAAGTCTGTAGTAGCAGTTGTACTCGATTTAGACCATAACGACCAAACAATTCATTATTGGCTGGCGTATTGGTACTCAAGAGAAATTTCTTATCACAGCTTTCGACCGTAAACTTCGGTGACTTGCGTTTGCCTTCTATGATATTTTTAAATAACAGCGTACGTATACTAGGTATGCTGACGCTACCATTACGAACAGTCGCATTATTTTCTTTAAGCTTTTTATTCGTAAAACCTGTTACGTTATACAGCGTCCGTTCTGGCAATGTTATATCTGCTTTACTAAGCGCATAGGTCGCCATCAGAGTAGCAAAGTGATTGTAATACTCAAAGCTACGCTCAGGCGATAAGTGCCCCATAATACCTGATAGAGCGTACCAGCGATCTTGTCCCTTGATATGCTCCCCGAGTAGGCCTTCCTTTATACGCAGTACGTCGCTTTCGTCATAATCGGTGAGGGCTTCTACGAGATCTGAAGGGCCTACTAGCGCTAAAGATAGGTTACTCACTGCTGTATGCCTAAACCCATGAAAGGTATGCTCTGCTACATTATCATCTACCGATATGTCTTTTAAAACTCGTTTGAGTAACTGCAACGGAACATGGTCATCAATAGGGCGCTGATCCGATGATAAGGTAAAGATAAATTTGTTTGAACTGTCGCCAATATTACTCTGCACAAAATTAATAAAAAAATTCAGCTCATTAGGTTTGAGGAGAGCAAATAAGGGAACGCGGCGAATACTACTTTGAGTCTTGGTTGGACGGTAGCTATTGGGCCTTATTACTACTGATGGTACAGCTGTTTTTAAGCCTTCGATGTCATTATACTTAAGTCCCAACAGCTCTTTTTTGCGCATCCCAGTACGATAGACTAAGATAAATAAAAGCGCAAACATCTCACGCTCTAATATATCGACAGACTCCAAAATCTGCTTAATTATGGCTCGATAAGCTTGCGGTGATATCAGCTCCGCACGTACACGCCGACCATTTTTGGTGTGTTGGAAGTTCACGGAGGGTAGGTTATATTTCTCCTTAGCAAAGTTGTGCATACTCTTCAATAAATTGGCAGAGTATCCAATGTTAGTATTGTTACGTACGACAGCTTTGTATTCTAAAATTTCTTCGTAAAGTTCCTCAAATTCTTCCTCTGACCAAATATCAAGCGGCTGCGCAGTTGTAAAATACAACCATTCATAGCCTATAGTTCTGATATATGTCAAAATAGACTCATTGCTAAGCGATTTTGATTCTTTTCGATTGAGTAAATTCAACACCCAATCTAATAAAATTTTTTCACTTAAGTCATCGTATTGCTCATAGCGTTTTTGTACTCTTTCAATAAGAGTAGGCGGCTTTTTGCTAGTTTTTTTCTTTTTCTGTTTTTCATCCGTTTTGAAGTCTTTAGTCAGATTCATAATTAAATCAGACTTTCTAACCTCTATCTTTTTGGTAGAACTACTACTAGATGTCTCGTTTTGATTAATAGAGCTTTTGCTGACAGACAGCGTCAAGATATGTTCTAGATCATACGGCTCCTCTTTGTACTGATATTTTTGGTTCAAAAACCGATCAAAGTCTTGCGTGCTCAGTCCAGTAGTGTTATGCATACCTCGCAGCACCCCAACTGAAGCATGGTCAATGTCAGCGCCATCGAGCATCTCCCAGTGATAACTGGCGTAATATAAAAACCTTGAAAAGGGAAGTGGCTTAATACCTAAAGGCTTGATCACGTCAGACAAAGCCACGGTCAAGTATCGCTTTATCTTATTTTCTGACAGCTTGGCAATGATATGTGTGGTCTCTGCTGGACTGCTGCTTTTATGGTAATGCATCAGCCAACACTGACTGACCATATCTACAACGATTTGCTTGGTGTTATAAAGCTGGTCACTTTCTTCTTCTCGCTCGTTACCAAAGCGCTTTTGTACAAAGCGCGGCGAGACCATTATCCTTTCTTTGATGAATGGCTGATATTCTTTGGTGAGCAATGAGGTAAGCCACCCTTGAAGCATTTGTACCTCATTGATACCGCCATATATAATCCCTGAGAATATCAACCAACCTATAATCTGATCTTGGTTATAATCGACTGTTTGCTCCCAATGATGCTCTACTGCGCGAATAATTTTGACCAGCGCCTTACCGTCTTTTAACCAAGCTGTATTTGTAATTAGTGGATTGATTTTAGTAGGCTGTGGCGCGATTATCTTAGGATAATAGTGTTCTGCAAGCATGTAACGTTGATTTTGATAATCAATAAAATGACTGACAGTTTGCCATGCTTGTTTTAAGGTTTTGGTTGTTTTGTAGGCTTGAGAAATTTTATCCTGAACAATAACTTGAAACTTATCGAACCCTTCGCCAGATAAAGGCTTTAGCTTATTAGTAAAATCACGCTGAAACTGACCTATCACTTGGCTTTGAGGCAACCATAGTTTATCATCAAAACTTACAGGGCTCGATATAGCCAAGAAAGTGCGATTATCTGGCCAAAGCAGTTGCCCGTAATATTTATTAAAAGATTGGGTGAACCTAACGTTGCCAGGATATTTTTTAAGCAGTAATTCCCACTGAGTCTGTAGATCGGCTAATAGCTGTAGTTCACGTTTTCTTGCAGGGTTACTATCATCAATTACCGAAGGATATGGCACGTAGCGTTTTTTCCTACCATCAAACTTTGCTAAGTCATCAATAATTTTTGGCAGCTTTATTTCATTTATTAGCATGATCAACCTCTGCAGTGCTTGTGCCCACATGGTTTGAGTTAGGGTAATGATTGATTGTGATATCTGATAACCCAAGCTGTGCTGCGATCTGTTCAAACACGGACGCCACACGCTTAATATCTGCTTTACTACTTGATGAGAAACGTCCCAATACTTCTTGACGAGCTTTTTCATGACCAATAACTGTGTTAATCAGCGATAAGGAAACGCCAAGATTTTCAAGCTGCGTACGAACAAAGTGGCGTGTCCAATAGGGATTGGCGTCAATGATGTGTTTGGTCATATGATAAGCATCGCCACGCTTAATGTCTTTAAGAGTAGGGGAGTGAGCACTAGGAGCTCGTTCATACAACAGCTTTAATAGTGCTTCATCATTACCCAAACGGATATTGTCAATGATAGCGCTGATGTCATGATAACCTTGATGCTTTGCCTGATAATTAATCAAATACGCTCTATAGTCTGTTAGATGGCGTATCAGTGTCGGGCATAGCGGAATGAGACGATCACTTTTGACCTTCTTAACAGGCTTGTCATTGATGAGCAGCCAACCCATATCAAGATCGATATCGTACATCCTGCCAAGACCGTTGTTTGGTCGCACGCCGGTTAAAAGGCAAAAGACAAACCATACAAATATACTGGTTCTGTTAAAGTGCTCCTCATCGTTTGAACTTTGATCGGTCCAGTACTTCATCTCATTTATGATGTCGCAAACTGTTTCAATCTTCAACGCAAACCCTGACCCCACTGTATATTTATGCCAAGCGGTGATATAAGTTAAGTCAAAATCACTGTTGCTATTAAGTATACCTAATGCTGATTTATAGTGAGCCATAAGTGCTTCGCTGGTGTGGCTACTATAGTACATCGCAGGAGCATGGGGCGCAGGCGTACGACAGATGATATCAGCGATATGCGCATGGCAATCAGGTGTATAACGAGAGAGCACGACATGTAGTGCGGTCTCTATACGATTGACAGACAGGTACGGTAATCCAAGGCTGCTACGCAAGGCGGCAAGATAAGCCGTAAAGTCTTTTTTTAAGGGAAACTCGCAAGCAAGTAAATCATCTATAAGCCATGATGGTAGTGGAACTTTGATGGTATCAGAAGTATTTTCATAATCCTTTTCGGGCAATGTTTGGCTTGTCGACCTTTTAGTAATACCTAAACTGTGTTCAATGTAGTATTTTTTACCTTTGATTTTGAAAATATTAGGATGACCGATATAGCCGGGTATTAGTAAGGATTTAACTGGCAACCCAGTAATCATAGATAACAATAAAATACCAGCACAGGTTTTATCAGTCTCTGTTTCTGGTAAGGTGCTGGCGTCTTGGTTGAGCGCAGCAAATAACGCTTGGTAGCCGGCAAGAGAGAGTAAGCGCGTGTTAGAGTTAAGCGCGAGATTGCGCTGAGACATGTAGTTTTGCTGTAGCGATAAATCTATAGTTTGGAGCGGTATAGAGTATTTGATTAACGGGTTTGGATATTCGCCATAGCTGACATAGGGTGCCTCATGGTGATCAATACGCTCTTCAAAGCTAGTAGTTAGATCTTCATAGGTTTCTGTATTAGGGTCTAAAAATGCAAGATCTATGGCGATAGCGCTGTGTTCTATATCGTCACGTGTGCTACCCCATGCATCATTGCTGGACGTAGTATTCCAGTTATGCCTAGTTGCAGTGGTGTCTACAGGATATTTTGATGTGTTATCTGCTAGGTTGATAGCTTTAACTTTAATGTTCTTAGGTAGCTTTTTACGCTTAGGTTTTGGCTTCTGTGGCACGTGCGCGTGTTGATAGGCAGTCGTTATTTTCTCTATTTGGCTCAGTTTATCTTTTGCTACTTTCTTTTCTTCGGCATGAGTAGCTTGCTGGTCATTTAACAATTCATATGCACTTTTTTGCTGCTCTAATAGAACAGTGAAAATGGTGAGTATACTTTCCACACTCATGGTCATTTGAGGTAAATCAGGTAGTTCACGCCAAATCCATGTTCGTCTAGAAGATCTTGAAAACTGCGCCTGTTTAAATTGCATCAGTATATTTTTGGTGTGTTGTTTTGTACTATGCTGCATCAGTATCACACTGGTGTGCATTGCTATGGCTAGCCAAATTAACCGTTTCTGTAGGTAGTCATGCTGATGTTCATTGATAGAATGTTGCATGAGAATAAGCAATTGCATGATGAGTGGTTTTTTTGCTAATTCTGATCTACTAATAGTCATAGAAAGCCGAGGAACTGGCCTTCTTTGTAATACCTGTAATATTAATCTTATTAGATTTTGGGGATTATCATCTGGCTGGCTATAGCTATTGTGTACTGCTAAAGTGATCTCAGATATGGCAGTCGATACTGCTTCTGGATATATAAAATTTTGGTCATTGTCAATTTCTTTGATGATTTCTGTTAATGTTTTCAGATTAAGCCCACGCTCTTCATGATTATTCTCAGCATCCTCAGTCATAAAACACCCTCAGAAGGTCGCTTGTAATAGGTTTGTTCATTTATCTTTATAAGCTGACAAAATGTAGTAATAGCAAAAATATTTTTGCCAAATAATTTTTGGTTTATCTCTTGATCCAAGATCTCGTTTAGCTGCGTGTAAATGAGCTTGATATCTATTGTCTTGTTATGTTGAGCAATGAGATTGATAAGCTCGTAAAAACTGATGTCGAAATTAAACTGATCTTTTGGGATATATCTCACAGACACTTTTTGTCCGAGTACATTAAAATCAACATCAGGACTTTTGATCAAGTGAAAAAGCTCAAAATTATTGACTAAAAACCATCTTTTGTCTTCTTTGATAAATAATGTGGTTTTAGTCCAAGCAGCGCTATGCTTAAGTTTAAAGGCTTCACTAATGAAGGGTCTGATATGACAGGTATAAAGATTATATAGTTCAAGAACGCCTTCAAATATGACCACAGGAGTTGTCTGCAGCTTGGCAACTGTTAATGATTTTGATGGATTCATAAACACTCCACTACGATAATGATCTAATGTGGTCGATATGCTTCATTTATTGACCTCTACTCTTATCTTACTATTACTTGCGATCAATTAGATCCTACCTCGTCAACTAGACGACAATACGTGACGCATCATTTTGCTTTTAGAGTTACTTATAGAAGAGCAATGATAATTTGCTCTGAAGCGCTTTAGAAATGAGCTAGAGTTAGCAAGCACGTGGATAGGGTAGACAGAGTGGAATTCTAGGACAACGGCTTACGGATCTTAGATAGAGATTTACCAGTGTGCTGCTTAAATATTAGGATCAAGAGCTTATATGACATGGATGCAGATTGATATCTGATCTTAGGACATAAAAAGAATTTTTTATTATTTCTCACCGCTTAAACCGCCTAATACTACTCACCACCACTCCAAACAGCTCAAGCGATCCTTTCACCACGATATCTGCATAGTTCTCATTATGAGCTCGTAAGATAATATGCTCACCGAGTATCAGCTGCTTGGCGGTAAAGCCGTCATCGACTAGTGCAATGACGATATCTTTGTTTCTAGCGCTTAATGAGCGATCCACAATCAAGATATCATTGGGGTAGATACCTATATCGATCATGCTGTCGCCTTCAACTTCCACTAAGTAAGTTGTCGTTGGGCTATGAATAAGCAGTGTGTTTAGATCAATGCGGTTTTGCACATAGTCCGTCGCTGGGCTTGGAAAGCCTGCTTTGACTCTATCGCTATAAAGCGAGAGCAATACCGTCTCACCTTCACCGGTGAGCCTTCCTATTATCTTCACTGTCATTGAGTCCACCTTTGATTTAATCTACTTTGGGTATTTGGTTAATATTCGTGGTATAGCAAGGCGATAGCATGTCACGGCTCATCTGCCATGACTGCTTATCTTTAATGCCTTCGCTTGCGATAAACACAGCAGACTGCTGATTACTGTTTTGACCATATCTTTTATTAAGCTGATCCATAACGGCAATAACCTCTGCGCTCTTTGAGGTACTTTGTTGGTTGGTTTGATTGTCGCTACTATCGTCTGCAAACAAGTCAGGCTGTACTTCATGGTGCTGGCAGATATCAAACAGCATGACGCCAGCCTTAGCATAGCGAACATCTTTTTTAAAGATCTGAGTCAGTATCTGCCGAGCAGCGGCTACCATCACTCTAGTATCAGCGGTTGGGGTTATAAACTGACATTGTCCGGATATGGAGGTATAACTCTCTGTCTGACTAAACGGGCTATTCTTAGCAAAGACGCTTAAGTAATGACAGACGCTGTCTTGTTTACGTAGTTTGCTTGCCGCTTTTGCCGCATGACTACAGACTGCTTGACTCAGCTCATCAGGGCAGCTAATGCGAGTGGAGAAAGAGCGAGAAGAGATAATCTGCTTCTTAGCCTCTACCGCCTCAATACCAAGACAGCTTTGACCATTAAGCTCTAAGCAGGTGCGCTCGAGTACCACCCCGAAGTGCTGTCTTATTTTCGCAGGCTCACAGACGGCGAGCTGATAGACCGTATGAATACCCATCTTATTGAGTCTGACTTTATAGCGACGACCCACGCCCCATACCTCACCAACATCGGTGATCTGCATGATACGTCTGATCCATCGAAGATTATCTAGCACGCAGACGCCTTTAGTAGCGGGGTGTTTTTTAGCGGCATAATTGGCAAGCTTTGCCATAGTCTTCGTACTACCCATACCCACACATACCGGAATGCCAGTGTACTGCTCGACGATAGCTTTCAGCTTAGTGCCATACGCATTAAGATCAGTCATCGCAGTAGGATAATCAGCTAAGTATAAAAAGGCTTCATCGATAGAATACACTTCAACGGTAGGACATAGCTTTTCAAGGGTGCTCATGACTCTATGAGACATATCAGCATACAGGGTGTAGTTAGAACTAAAGACGGTAACGTCGTTCTGCGCACAGAAGTCTTTGACCTGAAAGTATGGCACACCCATTTTGATACCGAGCTGCTTTGCCTCACTGGAGCGAGCGACCACGCAGCCGTCATTGTTAGACAGTACGACCACTGCCTTACCTCTTAGATCAGGGCGAAAGAGCTTCTCACAGTTGGCGTAAAAGCTATTGCAATCAACAAGCGCATACATGGCTGTCTCAGTAAGTGGAGGGCAAAAAAAAGGCATATCTAAACACGCAAATAGTCGTGTTTGGATATGCCTTTGATTGTAGAGATAGCGAGCTTAAAAATTCAAGAGCGAATAAAGGGTATACGACGATGGTTGTCGTGAGGGGTTAAGGAGACATAGTAGTTTCAATCCACGCACCCGTGATGGGTGCGAAAAGTTTCCTGATGGTCATCGCATCCATTCTGAGTTTCAATCCACGCACCCGTGATGGGTGCGAAACCGTCTTTAAAGCCTTTGGGGTTGAGTGCTTGTTTCAATCCACGCATCCGTGATGGGTGCGAAGGACGTACCCAAAAACTGCACGATTATCTATGATGTTTCAATCCACGCACCCGTGATGGGTGCGAATCATCCAAGCCATGGCTCACCGCTTAGGCGGCGTATTTACGCGTGTAGATGTTTCAATCCACGCACCCGTGATGGGTGCGAAGCCATTCAACTGCTGGAGGTCTGCCGCCATTGGTGTTTCAATCCACGCACCCGTGATGGGTGCGAAGGGATTCAGTCTTATCTAAAAAACTCAGGCGCGAGTTTCAATCCACGCACCCGTGATGGGTGCGAACAGCAATGGTGCCGCAGATAAGCGCGATGACAAAGTTTCAATCCACGCACCCGTGATGGGTGCGAATCCCTACTTTATCTTTGCGACGTGCCAGCGTAGAGTTTCAATCCACGCACCCGTGATGGGTGCGAACATTTTGGTTTTTTCACTTCGACTGCTTTTTGTTGTTTCAATCCACGCACCCGTGATGGGTGCGAATTATGACTGGCATACAACAGACACGCGCCGCGATGTTTCAATCCACGCACCCGTGATGGGTGCGAATTGCTCGGCAGGTCGGATAAAACATACACGTATGTTTCAATCCACGCACCCGTGATGGGTGCGAATTGCTTCATAGGGGTTGCTACTGCCCAACCAATGTTTCAATCCACGCACCCGTGATGGGTGCGAATCAACATGCGTTCGACAGCCCTATGATGGATTTTAGTTTCAATCTACGCACCCGTGATGGGTGCGAAAGTTTTGGTTTTTATCACTTCATGTCTTTTTATGTTTCAATCCACGCACCCGT
>Ga0098064_100075_pt1 | contig 20163 bp, 19 predicted proteins | sample 24BtaG_FD_77061 | JGI IMG/M metagenome (GOLD analysis project Ga0098064, IMG submission 77061) | Marine viral communities from Cariaco Basin, Caribbean Sea - 24B_WHOI_OMZ_CsCl | ecosystem: Environmental > Aquatic > Marine > Oceanic | place: Caribbean Sea: Cariaco Basin | collected 2014-11-08
AAATATTGGCGTTCACTTTTTCGATATGCTGTACTTCATCTTTGGCGAGCTAGTAGATAGCGAAGTTTACTATACTGGTGAAACTAAAGCCGGTGGTTATCTAGAGTATGAAAAAGCTCGTGTGTGTTGGTTCTTATCAATTGACGCAAATGACCTACCAGAAAATGTAAAAGGCAAACAACCTACCTATCGTTCTATTGATATAGAGGGCGATGAAATTGAATTCTCCGGTGGGTTCACAGATTTACATACTGTCTCATATCAAGAGATTTTAGCAGGTCGTGGTTATGGGTTAGAAGATGCTCGATTTAGTGTTAAAACTGTTGAACATATTCGTCATGCACACGATAAAGTTACAGATGAATCTAGAGTGCATCCTAATGTCAAAAAATTATTAGCGGAGCGCTCATAATGTCGAATTCTATACACCCTACAGTATTTATTCATGAATCTGCGATTGTCGATGAAGGTGCTACTATAGGTGAAGAAAGTAGAGTATGGCATTTTGTGCATATTTGCTCTGGTGCAGTCATTGGTAAGAAGTGTTCTATGGGTCAGAACGTTTTTATTGGTAATAAAGTCATTATTGGAGATGATTGTAAGATACAAAACAATGTCTCAGTATACGATGATGTTACTCTAGAAGACGGGGTGTTTTGTGGCCCGAGCATGGTATTTACGAATGTATATAATCCACGCTCATTTGTAGATAGAAAATCAGAGTATCTGCCAACTTTAATCAAAACAGGTGCTACCTTAGGAGCTAATTGCACTATAGTCTGTGGCAATACAGTTGGTAAGTTTGCTTTTGTAGGAGCAGGTAGTGTTGTCAATAAAGATGTCCCAGACTATGCCCTTATGGTAGGTGTTCCTGCACGCCAAATTGGTTGGATGAGTGAGTATGGTGAACGTCTGGACTTACCCTTAGTGGGTAATGGAGAAGCTTACTGTAAACATACAGGTAAAAAATATTTGCTCGTTAAAGGAATAATCCAGAGCTAGCATCTTTTTTTCTCAGCAACCTTGGATATTAATATTTATTAGTATCACACATTTTCAGAATATATAAGAAATGGAGAGTTATATTGTCTGCAGACTCGTTCAAAAATGTATTAGTCTTAGCACCCCATACCGACGATGGAGAATTAGGTGCTGGAGGTTTTCTACATAAACTTTCTGATTTAGGTGCAAAAATTCATTATGTAGCTTTTTCTACAGCTCAAGAATCTCTGCCTGAAGGACTTCCTAAAGATACATTATCGACTGAAGTAAAAAAGGCTATAGGTCATTTAGGAGTTTCGGATATTACAATACTCGATTATCCTGTTAGAAATTTTTATGAACATAGACAAAGTATACTAGATGATTTAATAAAAATTAGAAATAAAGGTACCTTTGATTTAGTATTATTACCTGCTAACTCCGACATTCATCAAGATCATCAAGTTATTAATCATGAGGGTATAAGAGCCTTTAAAAACATTACACTTCTAGGTTATGAGCTTATCTGGAATAGTTTTAACTTTTCTAATCATCTATATGTGAAATTAGATGAAAAAGACATATCGATGAAAGTTAAAGCGTTAAGTGAGTATAAGTCTCAGTCGCATAGAGATTATATGTCTGAAGATTTTGTTAGGTCTTTAGGATATACTCGAGGATTACAAGTTAATCATAAATATGCAGAATGCTTTGAGGTAATAAGATGGGTTATGAATTAAATGAACCAGTTTCTTTGAAAAATATTTTTCTTGAACTGGGTTTAGAGTGGACTGAAACTAGAGATTTTATAGTTGATACTATTTCATCCCTAAGCAATTACCAAGAAGGTAGTTTATCCTTTTGTAATAAGCCAGCTTCAGTTCCCGCTAATGCAATTTTAATTACTGATCAACATTTAAAAACTCCTAACTGTATCTATGATTCTAAACCTAGAACAACTTTTGTCAGAATTCTTGATTGGATCGAACGAAACATTGGCTTTAACATCTATACCTCTGATACTTACATACATCCTACAGCTATTATAGGTACAAATGTAGTCATCGAGTCTGGTTGTACCATTGCTGAAAATGTAGTTATTGAGCCTAATGTAGTTATCCACAAGGGAACTATTATTGGAAGCAACTCTAGAATTAGATCTTGTTCTTCAATTGGCAGTGATGGTTTTGGATTCGAACGTTTAAATGAAGATGAGATTATTAGATTTCCTCATCTAGGTAAAGTTGTAATTGGCAAGAATGTTGAAGTAGGATCATGTACAGCTATATCTAGAGGCACCCTTTCCGATACTATCATTCATGATAATGTTAAAATTGATAACCTTGTACATATTGCTCACAATGTTGAAATTAAAAATGGGGCTTTTATCATAGCAACATCAGAGATAAGCGGAAGTGTAAAGGTTGGTAAAAACGCTTGGATTGCTCCTAACGCTTGTGTAAATCAGAAAGTGAAAATTGGAGATGGCGCTATTGTAGGACTAGGCTCGGTAGTAATTAAAGATGTTCAAAGTAATACAGTAGTAGCCGGTAATCCTGCTAAGCTTTTAAGACATTTGTAATTATTTTTATTAAAGACTGACATTGTGTATTTAAGTTAATAATCAGATTATTTTTACTGAAAACGATAAAATCAAGGTAGCCTGTGATGCAATTTATTGATTTAGCCGCTCAACAAGAACGTATACGCGATAAGCTAGAAGTAAATATAAAAAGAGTACTATCGCATGGTAAATATATATTAGGTCCTGAAGTCAATGAACTTGAAGATAAGTTGGTCGAATATACTGGGGCTAAATACTGTATTACTTGCGCGAATGGCACCGATGCTCTGCAAATCGCACTAATGTCATTAGATATAGGCCCAGGAGATGAAGTTATTACACCTGGTTTTACTTATATTGCAACCGCTGAAACAGTGGCCTTATTAGGTGCAACGCCTGTATATGTGGATATTGACCAGAAAACTTACAATATAGACCCCATCCTACTTGAATCAGCTATTACTCCGCAAACTAAAGCCATTATCCCAGTTAGCTTATATGGACAGTGTGCTGACTTTGATGCGATTAATAAGATTGCGGCTAAGCACAATCTGCCAGTTATTGAAGATGCCGCTCAAAGTTTTGGCGCTATTTACAAAGGTAAAAAATCTTGTAACTTAAGTACTATAGCTTGTACCAGCTTCTTCCCAAGTAAGCCTTTAGGTTGCTATGGTGATGGAGGTGCTATCTTTACTAATGATGAAAAACTAGCAACAGTTATTCGTCAGATTGCGCGACATGGTCAAGATCGTCGTTATCATCACATACGTATCGGAGTAAATAGCCGTTTAGATACCTTACAAGCAGCTATTTTATTACCTAAGCTTGAGATACTAGATGATGAAATGAGAGCACGTCGTCAAGTAGCAGCAACTTATACTGAATTACTTAATGAAGCAGGTATCATAACTACTCCGTTTATTGAATCGCATAATGAAAGTGCTTGGGCACAGTATACTATTCAGGTAGATAATCGCGATCAAGTACAAGCTAAGCTTAAAGAACAGGGCATTCCTACTGCTGTACATTATCCTATTCCTTTAAATAAACAACCTGCAGTCTCAAGTGATGCTGATTTACCTGTAGGTGATACAGTTGCTCAAAAAGTTATGAGCTTACCTATGCATCCTTATTTGACTACTAAAGAACAGCAGAAAATCATTAATGTTTTAATATCTAACTCTTTATCTATCTAATATTTTAATACCGTTAAATAGTCCATAATCAATTCGTTAATTATATATATGGTAATTTAAATGAAAAAAAATTTAATAATAATGACTAACAAATTCCCATATGAAGGTGGCGAACAATTTATAGAAACAGAAATTGAATTTTGGAAGACTAATAGTTTCGATAATGTGTATGTAATGCCTCATAGTATGAGCGATAATTTACGTGTAATGCCCTCAAATATTAGGTTAATAAAACCTAATGATAGTAACTATAATTTCGTTTATGGTTTACATGCTTTAACAAACCCTATATTTTACAGAGAAATATTCTATATATTTAAAGAATTTGGGTTCAAAAATTTTTTTAGTAATTTACTAGAGGCTTTAAAGACTACGTCACTTAGTCTAAAAGCTAAGAGAAATTTATCAATTTTTTTAAAAAAGCTCCCAAAGAACAACAATACGATTTATTCATATTGGAATGACAGTTCATTTTATGGCGCATGCATATTAAAAAGAAATCATATTGTTAATAGGGTTGTATCACGAGCACATAGGTTTGATATATATGAAGATGAAAGAGCTAATAATTACATGCCTCTGAAAAGGCAGTTTATAAATGACTTTGATAAAGTCTATTTATTATCAAGTAGTGCTCTTTCTTATTATCATAGTAATTATGATGCAGATTTAAAGTATTTAGACGTTTCTTCACTTGGTGTGGAACTTCCAACTATTCGTCCTAATATAATATATAAAAGTAAACATATTAGAATATTGTCTTTATCGTACTGCCACCCTGGTAAACAAATTGATCAAATAATGAATGCTGTTTACGAATTTGCTAATCTTAATCTAGATTATAAAGTTGAATGGACGCACATAGGAGATGGTGACTTATATATAGAGCTTAAACGAAAGTCTGCTGAATTAATGAAATATCAAAACAATTTATTGATTAGCTTTCTTGGCGAACTTAGCAATTCAACAGTAAAAAATCATTTATCCTCTAATTATTATGATGTATTCATCAATGCTAGTAAATCCGAGGGGATCCCAGTCTCCATTATGGAAGCTATGAGTTATGGCATTCCTGCCATAGCTCCTGATGTAGGTAGTATATCTGAATTAGTAAAAAATTCTAATGGCCATTTAATGCCCAGTAAATTCTCTAGTAAAGATATAATTGAGGGGATAGAAAAAATCCACAATGCTAATAATTTTAAGATGTATAGAAATAATGCTATTGATTGGATTTCCCAGAGATTTAATGCTTCTCTAAATTACCCTCAATTTATTAAGAAAGTTGAACAGATAGCAGATAGCAATGATTCGGAATAAAATAATTCAATATACTATTGGCCCTATTGGATCCTCGATATTAGGCTTATTGACTCTACCAGTAATGACTTGGTTTTACTCAGTAGAAGATATAGGCCGAATCTCAATGCTACAAGCTGTTGTTAGTTTTTTCATTTTATTATTTTGTTTAGGCTTAGACCAAACATATGTGCGTGAATATCATGAATATAAAATGAAACCCAAGTTACTAAGTCTAACACTTCTGCCCGGTTTAATAATAAGTATAATTACATTTATTATTATTTTGATGTTCGATAGTAAGCTCATTTCCAATTTACTCTATGATATTCCAAGTACCTATCTCAGTCTATTGAGTATACTATGTTGTATTATCTCATTAATTTCTCGCTTTTTGTCATTAATCTTAAGGATGGAGGACAGAGCATTTGAATTTTCAATGAGTCAACTACTGCCAAAAATAACTTTCTTACTTTTTATTCTAATTACCATTAAATTAGATTTGGACAAAGGTTCTTACAATCTTATTACAGCCCAAGGTTTGTCTTTACTTTCTGCTTTTATAGTCTTTTTATGGGTCACACGAAAAGAATGGATACAATCTTTGTCTTTTAAATTGAATTTCTTGGAATTAAAACCCTTACTAAAGTATGGACTACCATTAGTAATAGGTGGATTGGCCTCTTGGGGTCTAAATGTAATGGACAGAATATTTCTTAGATTTATGTCTGATTTCACTCAATTAGGTATTTACTCACTTACAGCAAGTATAGCGGGAGTTGCAGCTATCTTTTCAGGCGTTTTTAATACTATTTGGAGTCCGATGGTCTTTAAATGGGTTAATGAAGGCGTCGACTTAGATAAAGTCGATATTATATCTGAGAATGTTTTGGCTACTATATATTTTATTATAGTTCTTTGTGGGTTATTTTCATGGATTCTTCCATATCTTTTTCCTGTACAATATGCCCCTATTCGATATTTAATTACAGTATGTTTTATTGGACCTTTATTTTATACCTTGTCTGAAACAACCGCTGTAGGAATAGCAATAGCTCGCAAATCTAACTTTTCAATGCTAGCTTCTATTATTGCTATGTTGGCCAATTTGTTGGGAAATTATTTACTAGTTCCAAAATATGGTGCATCTGGTGCAGCAATATCTACTGGTATCTCATTTTGGCTGTTTTACATTGCTAGAACTGAATTTTCAAGAAGAGTATGGCGTAATATACCAATAAAAAAACCTTATATAATTACTTCTATACTTCTAATATGCGCATCTTTAAATGCTATGTTTTCTGAGAACCCCCAAATCTTTATTGGTTTATGGCTTTTACTATTATTCATAGGTCTAAATATTTTCCGTCAAAGTATTTTATCAGCTTATCAAAACATAGACTCGATCTTTAAAAGCTTTAGAAAAATATAATATATAAAAAATTTAATACGAAATGAAGCCACTTAATGATGAGGTAATAATGGATTATAGAATACATAGATTAAATAGGAACTTCTATGACTATAGCATTATTTTTTTATTGAGTCTGGTTTCCTTTGGAAATATTGGAGGTTCGCTTCAACCTATTAGAATTATAAGCATATTATTTTTACCATTCGTAATTATATGGATTCTCTTCAAAAAACATTCTGCTAAACTACAGAAAATTATTTTTCTTCTTATCGTATGGTATTTATATGCAGCTCTATCAATTTTTTGGACTATAGATAAACAACAGGGCTTAAAAGAATTATTTTATTATATTGTACACTTTACAACATTTCTCGTGCTAATTGTATGGGCTGAGAAAGCTAATAATCCGAAAGAGTCTATTATTATGGGATGGATTCTAATCTTAGCCATTACACTTCCTATAGCATTATATGAAATTATAACTCAAAATCATCTGTTTACAGATACATTTAAGGATGAAGTATTATATATTGGGGGCGAAGCATTAGACTATCGTCGGGCAAGTGTGACTTTTGGAAATTTGAATGCATATGTTCTTATTTTAGTTTTTAGCGCACCTTTTTTACTTGCTGCAATATATAAAGCTAAGAAAATAAGACTATTATTACTATTGGGTCTTCTTGGTGCTTTAATCTATACTATATTAGTAAATGCTTCACGAGGTGGAATTATTTCAATTATTTTAGTATTAGCAGTTTATGGTTTTTATAAAAGAATTAACTTTACTAGTATTTCAGTCAAGAAAATCATAACTCTTACTTTTGCATTTGCCATAAGCGCCTACATAATAAATAGAACTTTTTCATTATCTGATGCTGTTTTTGTAAAATTATTGAATAGATCTGAATCTGGAACATCATCGTTTACCTCAGATTCTTCACGTTTACAAATTTGGGAGACTAGTTATAAAATCATCTCTGACACTTATTTTTTAGGGTCAGGAATCGGCTCTGAGGTTCCTATATTAATTAAGTATAATGCATCAGTTCCAAATACTCATAATCTCTTTATAGAGTTATTTATGCAGTTTGGAGTATTCATATTTATCGGTTTTCTTTATATTTTATTTAGAATATATAGCTCGGGAATCAAACTTAATAATATTCCATATAAAGTAGTAGTTTTTGGCTCGTTATTATCACTTTTTCCTTTGAGTATAATAAATAGTAGTTACCTATTAATGCCTTCATTTTGGGTATACTTAGGTTCGTTATATATACTATCTAATAACTATTATATTATTCGAAAATGACTAGTAGTATTAGATATTAAACTTAATTGTTAGAATAATACAAAATTAAGTAACTACATAATTGGTATAAACAGTAATACATAAAATCTGAATTCAAAGTTAATAATATTATTTAAATAAACTTCCTGATATCTAAAAAAGTAGTTCATATTTGATATATTTTTAACTTTTTCAAAAACCTATAAATTTCTTAAAGATTTATATTTGTAAGGGATTAACTTGAATATATTACATGTTAGTATTGCATCACATTATACAGAAAATATGACCTATCAAGATAATCAGTTGGCTAATCAAAACGCTGAAGACGGGCATACTGTAACTGTAATATCAGACTGCTTTAAGTTTGAAAAATCTCAGCTCATCAAAGTACCTGAAGAAGATAAGATTTTGAAAAACGGAGTTAGATTAATTCGTGTAGAGTACGATTCCATTATACATCCTCAAATTTCTTCTAGAATTCGTAAAGTGAATAAGCTCTACGAAATTATTGAAAATATTAAACCAGATGTAATTTTATTTCATGGTGTAGCTGGATATGAGATGTTAACGGTAGCTAAATATAAAAAAAGAAATCCAAACATTAAATTATATATAGATAGTCATGAAGATTTACATAATTCTGGTACATTTTGGTTATCTATGACTTTTCAGTATAAAATATTCAATCGTTATATAGTAAACAAAATTAAAAATGAAGTAGATAAGTTTTTATACATATCTTATGAATCTAAAGATTTCTTAAAAAAAATGTATAAATTAGAGGACGATAAATTAGAATTCTACCCTTTAGGTGGTAATGTAATTGATGAAAGCATTAAGAAAAAATTTTCTCAGGAAATAAGAAATAAACATGGTTATTCACGTAATGATATCTTAATATTGCATTCTGGTAAACTAACCCCTCACAAGAAAACTAAAGAGTTAATAATAGCGTTTAAGAAAGTAATTAACCCTTGTTTAAAGCTTATAATTGTTGGTGCAATACCAGAAGGAAATTATCATACACTTAATAAATTGATCCAAAGTGATAAGCGTATTAATTTTATAGGTTGGAAATCATCATCTGAGTTAATAAAGTATCTTTGTGCGGCAGATCTATATTTCCAACCAGGGACTCAATCTGCCACTATGCAGAATGCCATATGCTGTGGAACACCTGTAGCACTTGCTCCATATACTAGTCATAAGCCTTATATCAAGGACAATGGGTACTATGTTGAAACCATCAAAGACTATACAAGTGTTCTTGAAGAAGTCTCTAAAAAACCTGAAACTTTAAGATATATGAGCGAAAAATCTTATGAAATTGCTAGAGAAATTTTAGATTATCGCCTACTCGCTGAACGACTATATGAATAAATAAAGTATGAAATAATATGAAAATCCTATTAATTGATGTCAACTATAAATATTCTAGCACGGGCAAAATTGTTTATGACTTAAATGAAGAACTGAATAATGATGGACATATTTGTAAGGTTCTATATGGTAGAGGTGAAAGGGTTAGTACTAATAAAGCCCATAAAATCTCTACAACTGGAGAAGTTTTCTTCCATGCTACAATGACTCGTATTACTGGTTTGGTTGGTAATTATTCTTACTTATCTACGAAGAATACAATTAAAGAAATTGAAAAGTTTAAACCTGATGTAGTTCATCTGCATGAACTGCATGGCTATTACATCAATATAGAATCTATAGTAGAGTACTTGAATAAACGAAATATACCTGTTGTCTGGACTTTTCATTGTGAGTTTATGTATACCGGTAAATGTGGATATACATATGATTGCGAAAAATGGAAATCTGAATGTCAAAATTGTCCACAGCTGAAAGAGTATCCTGCTAGTTTATACTTTGACTTTACAAACTATATGTTTCATAAAAAGAAGCAGTATATGCAAAGTTTAAATAAGCTTCATATAGTTACCCCGTCTAAATGGCTAGCTAATCAGGTTGAAAAATCTTTTTTAAAAAATAAAGATATAACCGTAATTTCAAATGGTATAGAAACAGAAAGTATTTTTTACCCACGTAATTGTGAACATTTAATCCTTAGACATAATCTTAGAAATAAAAAGATTATTTTGGCTGTAGCACCTGATCTTATGGACGAGAGAAAAGGTGGCCAATGGGTAGTAGAGATTGCTAAACAATTCAGTAATGACGATGACTATCGTTTTATAATGATAGGGGTTAAAGAAGATTTTTCGAATATCCAGAAAAATATTATTACTGTTAAACGAACTAAGAATCAAGTTGAGCTAGCGGAATATTATAGCTTGGCAGATCTATTATTGTTAACTAGTATAAAAGAAACTTTTTCGTTAGTAACTGCTGAAAGTCTAGCCTGTGGTACTCCAGTTATCGGTTATGATTCAGGTGCACCTAAAGAGGTTGCGCCTGAAGGTTATGGTAAATTTGTAGAGTATGGAGATAAAGACAGCTTAATTGATTTAATTATAAAATTTTATAATAACGAGCTTAAGTTAAATAACTCAAATGAATTAAGACGCTTTGCAGTTGAAAACTATAGTAAAGACAAGATGTATCTAAGTTATTTAAGTTTGTATAAGCATATGCATAATACCCAAAAGGATAAATATGAAATTAAATCATGATAGAACATATCAGATATGTCAAACTTGTATTATGGATACCAGTGATCCCAATATTAAGTTCGATGAAAAAGGTATTTGTGAGTACTGTAATAACTTTGAAAAGGTTATTAAGCCTAGTTGGCACACTGATACTAAGGGTGAAATTCAGTTACAAAAATTAGCTGCAAAAATAAAAAAAGAAGGTAAGGGAAAAGACTTTGATTGTATTATAGGTTTGAGTGGAGGTTTAGATAGTTCTTATGCAGCTCATGTAGCTGTTAAAAAGATGAACTTGAGGCCCTTACTATACCACGTAGATGCGGGTTGGAATACTGATCAAGCAGTTGGAAATGTTGAGAAACTCGTCGACGGACTGGGTCTAGATTTATATACTGACGTTATTAATTGGCAAGAAATGAAGGATTTACAACTTGCTTTTTTAAAGTCTGGAATAGCAGATCAGGATATACCTCAAGACACTGCTTTTTTTTCCTCACTTTATAAATTTGCTCGTAAAAATAGAATTAAATATGTAATAACTGGAGCTAATTATTCCACAGAATGTTGCCGTGAGCCGGAAGAATGGGGAGCATACCCTGGAATTGATAGGACATTAATTACTGACATACATAGAAAGTTTGGTAATAGACCATTAAAAACTTTTCCTATAGTAGATATCCTTATCTATAAAATAATTTATCAGCGCTTATTAGGTATGCAGATAGCAAAACCACTGAATATGGTACCTTATATTAAAGAGGAAGCAGAAAAAGAACTTAATGAATTATACGGTTGGCAACCCTTCCAACATAAACATCATGAGTCTAGATTTACTCGTTTTTATGAAGACTATTGGATGCCACGTAAATTTGGGTTTCACAAACGTCGTGCGCATTTTTCTAGTTTAATAATGACAAATCAAATGACAAGAGATGAAGCTTTAGAAAGAATCAGTAAACCTGAAATGGATGAACATTTTTTAAATCAAGAGTTTGAGTACGTAGCCAATAAACTTGGTATTAGCGAAAAAAAGTTACAACAAATTTTTGACTCAGAAAATAAAACTTATCGAGATTATAAGAATAAGCGTTTTTTAATTGGATTAGGTGCTAAGGCTATGACTATCCTAGGTCTTGAAAAGAGGCTATTCCGATGATCCATATCATAGATTATGGATTAGGTAATGCTCAGGCGTTTAGTAATATGTTCAAGCGCTTGGGATATGAATCTATAAGAGCTAAATCAGCTGAAGACCTGCACAATGTTGAAAAAATAATTTTACCTGGTGTAGGGGCTTTTGATCATGCAATGACTCTATTGAATAGCTCTGGGATGAGAGAGACTATTGATAAATTAGTTTTAGAGGATAAGTGTCCAGTTTTAGGTATTTGTGTAGGAATGCAAATGTTGGCCTCTAATAGTGAAGAGGGCAATCTTAAAGGATTAAACTGGATTCCAGGTACAGTTAGCTCATTTAAAACGCAGAATTTCAACCTAGATTTACCCTTACCTCATATGGGTTGGAATGATGTGATTCCTTCACAAGTATCACCTCTGTTCAAAGGATTGGAAGCATGGCGTTTCTATTTTCTTCATTCTTATTATTTCAATTGTGAAAATCCTGTTAACTCAATTGCGAATACTGAATATGGACTAGATTTTACCTGTGCTGTTTCTCATGAGAACATTTATGGAGTCCAATTTCACCCAGAAAAGAGCCACCACTGGGGTGCTGAACTACTAAAAAACTTTGCGGATATTTAAAATGCTGAGACCAAGAATAGTACCCTGTTTATTAGTTCATGAAGGTGGACTCGTTAAGACAGAAGGATTTAAAAATCCCAAGTACATAGGGGATCCTATTAATGCTGTAAAAATTTTTAACGAAAAAGAAGCTGATGAGCTAATAGTATTAGATATTGATGCTACTACAAATAATGTCAATCCAGATTTTGAAATGATAGCTCACTTAGCAAATGAATGTCGGATGCCTATCTGTTATGGTGGAGGCATTAAAGATGCTGAGCAAGCTAGTACCATTATTGGTTTAGGCGTAGAAAAAATTGCTATAAGCTCCGCAGCAATCAAATCTCCTCAATTAATTTCAAAAATTTCGCAAGAAATTGGTAGTCAAAGTGTCGTGGTTGTTATAGATGTTCGCAAAAAGACAGGCATTTTCAAAAAAGGCTATGATATTTATTCTCACAACGGTAAAGTTAAGCATGATATTGACCTTATTGATTTCGTAAAAAAAATGGAAGCCCTAGGCGCAGGTGAGATAGTGGTTAATTCTATAGATAGAGATGGTAAGATGTCGGGTTATGACTATGACTTAGCCATATTATTAAAAGATATTATCAAAATACCTCTTACTATATTAGGAGGAGCAGGCTCATTGGATGATATTAAAAAACTTATCAAATCGTGTGGAGTAATTGGAGCAGCGGCAGGAAGTCTTTTTGTTTTTAAAGGTATATATCGTGCAGTTTTAATAAACTATCCAACTCCAGTTCAAAGAGAATCATTGTATAATAATACATATTAATAAGAGTACACATATAAAATGTTCAAAAATAAAACTCTCCTAATAACTGGTGGTACAGGCTCATTCGGAAATGCTGTACTAAAAAGATTTTTAGATACAGATATTGGTGAAATTCGTATCTTTAGTAGAGATGAAAAAAAACAAGACGATATGCGCAAAGCGTATTCCAACCCTAAGCTCAAATTTTATATTGGTGATGTACGTGACTACCAGAGTCTTTTGAATGCCACTCGTGGAGTGGATTATATTTATCATGCTGCTGCTTTAAAACAAGTACCCTCTTGTGAATTTCACCCGATGCAAGCAGTTAAGACCAATGTTATTGGCACTGAAAATGTCTTAGAAGCGGCAATCCAAAATAAAGTAAAACGTGTAGTATGCTTGAGTACCGATAAGGCTGTTTATCCTATCAACGCTATGGGTATCTCAAAAGCTATGATGGAAAAAGTCATGGTGGCTAAATCACGTAATTTAGAAGGTCTGGATACTGTCATTTGTGGTACTCGTTATGGTAATGTCATGGCTTCACGTGGTTCAGTAATTCCTTTATTTGTGGATCAAATTCTAAAAGGTAAACCCCTCACTATTACTGACCCCAATATGACAAGATTCATGATGACCCTAGAAGATGCTGTTGATTTAGTATTATATGCTTTTGAACATGGTGAAAATGGAGATATCTTTGTACAAAAAGCACCTGCCGCTACTATCCAAGTGCTTGCTGAAGCTTTGAAAGATATGATGAAACTTAAAGATCATCCTGTAGTTATTATGGGTACTCGACATGGTGAAAAGGCTTATGAAGCACTATTAAGTCGTGAAGAGATGGCTGTGGCTATTGATCTAGGGTATTATTATAAAGTGCCTGCTGACCAACGTGATCTTAACTATGAAAAATATGTAGAGGAAGGTGATCTTCATATCACTGAAGTTGAAGATTATAACTCTCATAATACGGAGCGTCTCGATGTAGAAGGGATGAAAAGCTTATTGCTTAAGCTAGAGTTTATTCGTGCTTTAACTGAAGGTCGTTACGTTGATCCGGAGACGTAGTCATGGTCATGAATATTTTAGTTACTGGCTCTAATGGGTTTATTGCAAAAAATCTTATTCAATTTTTATCAGAGCAGCAAGAAGTTAATGTCTTAAGCTTTAATCGCCAATCTAGTGATTGTGACTTAGCCCAAGCTGTTGATAAAGCTGAGTGGATTATACATTTAGCTGGAGTAAATCGTCCTTTAAATGAACAAGAGTTTATAGAAGGTAATGTTAGCTTAACTCAAAAGATTGCAAATCTACTACGAGAAAACAATAAAAAAACGCCAGTTATTTTATCTTCATCCATTCAAGCCGAAAGTGATAACGCTTATGGTCAAAGCAAACTTGGTGGCGAACAAGTCTTATTAGACTTGCAAAAAAGTCACGGTAACCCAGTATATATTTGTCGCTTAGCTAATGTATTTGGCAAATGGTCACGTCCGAACTACAACTCTGTTGTAGCCACTTTTTGCCATAATATCGCAAATGATTTGCCCATCCAAATTAATAATCCTGAGGCAGTTATTCGTCTAGTTTATATTGATGATGTGGTAGAAACCTTTTGGAAAATGATACAAGGATCTTATTCTCCAGATCAGTACTTCTTAATTCAGCCAGAATATCAAATTACAGTAGGCAAGTTAGCAGATATTTTTAAATCTTTCAAAGATTCGCGCGATAACCTAACTACTTTACCCGTGGGTACTGGTCTGACTCGCGCCTTATATTCTACTTATTTAAGCTTTTTAAAGCCTAATCAGTTCGATTATACTGTTCCAAAACATGGTGATGAGCGTGGTGTCTTCGTAGAGATGCTTAAAACACCAGATTCCGGTCAATTCTCCTATTTCACCGCACATCCTGGTATTACCAGAGGTGGGCATTATCATCATAGCAAAACAGAGAAATTTCTCGTTATTAAAGGCAAGGCTCTATTCAAGTTCAAGCATATTATCACAGATGAATATTATGAGTTAGAAACCTCAGGTGAAGAAGCAAAAATCGTTGAAACCGTACCTGGTTGGACCCATGACATTACTAATATTGGCGAAGAAGAAATGGTCGTTATGCTATGGGCCAATGAAATATTTAATCGTGAAAAACCTGACACCTACGCAATGCCAATAACAGATTAAGAGTTATATTATGAATAAGTTAAGACTAATGACTGTTGTCGGAACTCGTCCAGAGATCATTAGACTGTCCCGCGTGATGCAAGCCTGCGACAAGTATTTTGACCACATTTTGGTTCATACAGGTCAAAATTATGATTATGAACTAAATGAAATATTCTTTAATGATTTAGGTATCCGTAAGCCTGATTATTTTTTAAATGCCGCAGGTGTTACAGGTGCTGAAACCATTGGTAATGTGATTATCGGCGTTGATAAAACATTAGATCAAGTACAGCCGGAGGCATTACTCGTACTTGGCGATACTAACAGCTGTATGGCTGTACTTCCTGCTAAACGTCGTAAAATACCAACTTTCCATATGGAAGCAGGTAATCGATGCTTTGATATGCGGGTGCCAGAAGAGATTAATCGCCGTATTGTCGATCATACTGCCGATATCAATTTAACTTACAGCACAATTGCTCGTGATTACTTACTTGCAGAAGGATTACCAGCTGATTTAGTTATCAAGACTGGTAGTCCTATGTTTGAGGTACTTAATTATTACAAAGCTAGAATTGAGGCTTCAAATATTCTAAATAAGTTAGGCCTTACAGATAATGAGTATTTTATCGTTAGTGCACATAGAGAAGAGAATATTAACTCAGATCAAAACTTCTTAGATTTAGTCGATATGTTAAATGCGGTAGCAGAGAAATACCAATACCCTGTTATTGTTTCTACCCATCCGCGTACTCGTAATCGTATTGAGGAATTAAAAGTAGAGTTTAACCCTCTTATTCAACTATTAAAACCGCTTGGGTTTATCGACTATAATAAGTTGCAGTTATCTGCTAAAGCAACTTTATCAGATAGTGGAACTATTAACGAAGAATCTTCTATCCTAAACTTCCCTGCCCTCAATTTACGTCAAGCTCACGAACGTCCTGAAGGAATGGAAGAGGCTTCCGTAATGATGGTTGGTCTTAAATCAGACCGTATATTACAAGGTCTTGATATTTTAGAGCATCAACTGCGAGGTACAGAGCGTACTTTACGTCTAGTTGAAGATTATAGTATGCCTAATGTCAGTGAGAAAGTAGCTAGAATTATTCTAAGCTATACTGACTATGTCAATCGTGTTGTTTGGAAGAAGTACTAATGAGCACTAAAGAACCAACGACCGCTATTGTGAGTCGCAGCTTTTGGCCAGATAATCCCGCTATTGGAGAAGCTTTATTACTATTGGCTGAGTCTCTTGGCAAACAATCAGATTCGTTGGTAATTACTCAGGTCAGTAAGAGTTTCCCTGAATTAATAAAAAAATCAGGTCGTGGTGAAAATGTTATATTTTCTACCTTACCTTCTTTGACTGATTCATCTAGCTCTATAGTACTACGTATTGGCGAGCTTCTACTCTTTACTGGTTTTACATTTGCCAGTTTAGCTTGGCATAGACCTGACCAGGTATACGTGGCTACGAACCCTCCAGTTTTTACTCCTTTAGCTGTACGATGGTACTGTGGTATCTTTAACAAAAAATACATTTATCACCTTCAGGATATCCACCCAGAAATTACCTCTATTGTCACTGGTAAGAGAAATGTAATTACTCAGTTGATATCTTATATTGATACTAAAACAATAGCTAAAGCCTCTAGTATTATTACTTTAACTGAGCAAATGAAATCTTATATTAATAAGAGATCTGGAAAGGAATTGCCCATAAAGTTACTACCTAATCCTTCTGTACAGGGAACAGAGTTAGAGAGTAAGACTGATAGAATCAAAGGCTTTGTTTACTGTGGTAATGCAGGAAGGCTACAGAGAATTCCTCTTTTGATTGGAGCTATTAAGAAGTATTTAGATGAAGGCGGGAGTCTACCTTTCGTATTTGCAGGAGGGGGAATTTTCAAGGAAAATATACAACAGCTTGCAAATACTTATGAAAACGTTACCTATAAGGGTGTTCTGTCTGCTCATAATGCATCAAAGCTATTACATGAATATAGTTTTGGACTTATGCCTATTGAAGATGAGGTTACTGACTATGCCTTCCCTAGTAAGTCCTCTTCTTATGTATATTCAGGTTGTGAAGTCATAGCTATCTGTGGTAAAGATACTAGTGTTGCTAGCTGGGTTAGAGAAAATAGATTAGGTTATGTAGCTAAACCTGAAATCGAAGCCTTAGTTAATTTATTTCATAAACTAGAGAAGCTGCCTTTATCTCAAAATAAATTAGACCCTAGCTTCTTTGAAAAATTAACTCCCGCTTATCATGCTAAAGCTTTAGAAGAAATTCTTCAGAAGATGTGAGTTTGATAAATATTTATATATAAGAGTTTCCTATGCTCAAAAGAATAATCGATATAACTGTGAGTGGTACTGTATTAGTAGTACTCTCTCCTATTTTAGCAGTTACTGCTTACAAAGTTAAAAAAAACCTAGGTTCGCCTGTTTTATTTAAACAGACTCGCCCTGGTTTAAATGGCAAACCATTTGAGATGATTAAGTTCCGCACCATGAAAGATGCTACTGATAGAGACGGTAACCTTCTCCCAGATAGTGAGCGTTTAACCCCGTTTGGGCAAAAATTACGCAGTACTAGTCTCGATGAACTACCTGAGTTATGGAACGTTCTAAAAGGTGATATGAGTCTGGTTGGTCCTCGTCCCTTACTTATGGAATACCTACCTCTTTATAATAGTGAACAAGCACGTCGTCATAATGTCCGACCAGGTGTGACTGGCTATGCTCAAGTAAACGGCCGGAATGCTATTAGTTGGGAAGAAAAATTTAAACTAGATATCTGGTATGTAGACAATCAGTCATTATGGTTAGATATTAAAATCTTGGCAAAGACTGTTAAGCAAGTATTAATTAAAGATGGCATCAATACAAATAAAGGAACTGTTATGCCTTTATTTAAAGGTAATAGTGAGGGAACACGATGAATATCATTATAACTTCTGCCGGTCAAAGGGTATCACTAGTTAAGTCTTTTCAAAAAGAGCTTCAGCAATTAGGCCTTGACTCTAAAGTATATACGACTGATTTAAATCCAACCTTAGCACCGGCTTGTCATATATCCTATAAGTCATTTAAGGTCCCTAAAGTCAATAATCAAGAATATATTGATAAACTATTAAGTATTTGCATAAATAATAGTATTAAGCTAGTCATTCCAACTATTGATACTGAGCTTAAGACTTTAAGTAAAAACAAAGATCTATTTAGTGAGAATGGTATTCAAGTATTGGTTAGTGATTATCCGTTAATCAAAAGATGTAGAGATAAAAGAGAGACAAACGACTTATTTATTAGTCACAATATAGAAGTCCCTGAGCAATATTCAGTAAATAGTTTAATCTATCCAACTTTCGTTAAGCCCTATGATGGAAGTAGAAGTGAAGGAATATTCATAGCAGAAAATGAAAGCCATATAACTAATGAACATTTACATAATGAAAAACTTATGTTTATGGAGTATATATCAGATGCTGAATATAATGAATTTACAGTTGATTGTTATTATGATAAACATTCTAACCTAAAATGTGTCGTTCCTAGACAACGTCTCTTGGTAAGAGCCGGAGAAGTTAATAAAGGTGTAACTAGAAAAAACATAATCGTTGAAAAATTTAAAGAGAACCTTTCAATACTCATGGGAGCTAGGGGCTGCTTGACTATTCAAGTCTTTCTACATAAAGAAAAAAATATAATAAAAGGTATTGAAATAAACCCGAGATTCGGTGGAGGCTATCCTTTAACTTATTTATCTGGTGCTAACTATACTAAATGGGTCATTCAAGAGTATCTACTCGATTATGGAATTGCTGAGTTTTATGATTGGGAAGATAACTTATTGATGCTACGATATGATGCTGAGGTCTTAGTTAGTGACTATAACAAATAAAACCATTGTGCTAGATTTAGATGATACCCTTTATTCCGAAATCGACTATCTCAAATCAGGATATAGATATATAGCATCTAAGATTTCTAATAATCCAGCTAATTTATATGGAATTATGTTAGAAAAATACGAGCTTGGAGAGAATGTGTTTGACTACCTAGAAACTGAGTTAAATATAAGCAAATCTTCATTATTAGATTATTATAGATTTCATAAGCCTAATATTGAACTATATGAGGGTGTAATGGATTTTTTAAATAAATTATCACAATCATATAAATTTTCAATAGTAACAGATGGTCGATCTCGGACCCAAAGAAATAAAATCCAAGCATTAGGCCTTGAACCTTTTTTAAGTAATATAGTTATTTCAGAAGAAATAGGATCCGAAAAACCTAATATTACAAATTTTCAGAAAGCCGTTGTAGGCTTGAATAGTAAACAAAATTTTTATATTGGAGATAACATAAAGAAAGACTTTATTACTCCAAATAAAATGGGTTGGACTACTATCTGTTTAAAAGATGCAGGTCAGAACATTCATAAACAAGACTTTTACTTTACAGATGAGTATTTACCTAATTACTGTTTCAACTCTTGGTCAGAAATTTACAGTTTCTTCAACTCTCAATGTTAAAAACTATAAATTGCTTATAATAGATATATATACAAGTTAAAGGTCAAACACATCATGCTAAATACTCAATTTCAACCTTGGCCTAGCTTTACCCAAGAAGAGGCCGATGCCGTCAGTCAAGTACTACTATCAAACAAAGTAAACTACTGGACCGGTACAGAAAGCCGTGAATTTGAGCGTGAGTTTGCTAAATGGGCCAACAGTAAATATGCTATTGCCTTGGGCAATGGTACTTTGGCTCTAGATATAGCCTTGGAAGTATTAGGTTTACAGCCAGAAGATGAAGTGATTGTTACACCACGTACCTTTATCGCTAGTATTTCAAGTGTGGTAAATGCTGGTGCTAAACCAGTCTTTGCAGATATCGATGAAAATAGTGGCAATATTTCTCCACAAACTATTGAAGCAGTGATAACGGACAAAACTAAAGCAATTATTTGTGTGCATTTAGCGGGCTGGCCATGTGATATGGATGGCATTATGGCATTGGCTGAAAAGTGCAACTTATATGTTATTGAAGACTGTGCTCAAGCGCATGGTGCC
>Ga0098064_100085_pt1 | contig 19251 bp, 23 predicted proteins | sample 24BtaG_FD_77061 | JGI IMG/M metagenome (GOLD analysis project Ga0098064, IMG submission 77061) | Marine viral communities from Cariaco Basin, Caribbean Sea - 24B_WHOI_OMZ_CsCl | ecosystem: Environmental > Aquatic > Marine > Oceanic | place: Caribbean Sea: Cariaco Basin | collected 2014-11-08
ATCCCGCCATTTCAGCCTGCTCAAGTTGTTTCAGGCCGAGCGAATGACCCATGCGGATTCGGTCCTCTTCAATGTCGAGACGACGCTCTGATAGTTCCCAGTCCCTCTCAACCCTCTCCAGGCCAATGTCGTAGTCAGCCATAGCCTGGGTACCGCTCTCTCGAACCCTCTGCTGCGTGGCAGCAGCCTGACCGCTGGTGTACATGCCACGCCTGGCAGACCCCCTTGCAATCTGCGACTGCTGTTGGCGAACCTGCTCCTCTGTCCTACCAGCGAAGGACTCGAACGCTCGATCACGCCACCCGGAATCCTGCTCCCTCTTGCGCCTATGAAAGCCAGCCGGAAGCACTGACTCACCCGCTGATCCACGAGCTTGGTAGTCTGGGTCGTAAGGCGCGGCCACTTCCTTGCCGCCCTGCATGAGCTTCAACTCACCGTTTGCCATAACGCACCCCCTATGTCGCCTGATGCTGAATGTGCTGCCAGACCTTCACTGTGTGCATGTTGATGGCGTCGCCACCGCCAGAAGTAGTGCGCCTGGCCTGTACGGTTATGATGTCGTTGTTGGCAATGGCAATGGCCGGCGACTGTGCTGTCTCGTCACGCACATCAACAGCGCCAACAATCGAGTGAATGTTCCCAACAGCGGAACCGTTCTTTAGCAACTGGAACTGCCACGTCCCGCTGGCTAGGTTGCAAAAGCTCGTAATCCTAACCAGCGTGCCAGTGTATGTGTTCGTCCACTGGTCGATGTTGTACCAAGTGTTCGTTGTGAATGTTCCAGCAACGTAGTTGTTGGTGCTCACGCGGGAGGCGCTAACAACCTCCTTCACCACATGGTACGGCGCTGCATACTTCGTCAGAGCCAGCCTGTCGGACGAGGCGCTAGAGAAGTTGGTATTCCCAACATTCCCGTTTGCCCAGTTGGTTACAGCGGTGAAGTTGGCGTTCAGGTCGCTGCCGTCTGCGACAAGACCGTCTGCAACCACATTCGGTACAACCAAGAAAGACATTATTCGGATCTCCGCTGCTTTGGGACAATCTCAAGCTGCGCTGCGTACAACGAAGCACCGCCAACGTTTGCCCCAGAGTCACCGCACGACACCTCAAGAAACAGGCCGACGTGCTTTCCCGTCACGGGGATTGTAGCAGCACCAACAGCGCCAGGACCAGCAACAACGCCAGATCCGTCGCGAAGCCCCACCGGCCTCTTTAGGGGCTTGTCCCCCCTGTATTGGGTCCCATCGGCCCAATCGAATCCATTGTACGCAGGGGACCGATCAAGAAGTGTGATCGTGTTGTTCTGCTGGAGCCTGTCATCATCAGACACAGGGTCAACCGTCATGCTCTTGGCGGATACCTCCGAGGTGATGACCCAGGCACGACGGGGACGCATGGAGCTAGCGTCGTACAGGTTCACCGGGGCCGACAACCACGCACAGTGGACGTCTCTGGTCTCGTCAGAGATTCCGGTCTCCAACCACAAACGCTGCAACTGGTCTGCGGTAGGTGTAGGACGCGCACCATGCACAAGCTCTCCTCCATCAGTATCGAGGATGGTAACAGCATCCCATAGCGGCCTCGGGTCGTCGTCGTCCGCATCAGCCAGCCTGATCTCCCAAGGGAACCAAGAGTTCCTGTCGAGACGATACTCAAAGATGCGATTGGTGAACACACGGTTTGGGTTCACAAAGCCACGCAACTCCTGGCCGCCGTGATCGGCAAACATCAGGACGTAACGTCTGTCAGTGGCGTTGTAGTAACTGGTTATCCTTCCAGTTGCACACTGCTCCTCGTGGATGATGCCACGGCTTCTACGGTCAGAAATGTCCGTTATCGCCTGGCCCTGGAGACTATAGACGTGGCCACCCTCGCTCAGGAAGATCACGCCACGCCCTACAGACTGAATAGACCCGTGCGAAATACAGCCGATACCCTTCGTCAGCTTTACCTGCTGCTCCTCGCCAGGGATGCCGACATCAAGGAGAACGTAAACCTCTCTCCTAGTGAACACGTAGAGAAACGGTCCAGCAGACGCTAGGCCGGTGATATCAGACGTGGCATCAGAAACAGTGAACGTGTTTGCAGCCGGCCAACCGTTCGGGTCGTCCATGTTTGAGTACCAAACACGCTGTGGGTCGTTTGGGTTTCCAGCAACAAAGAGACGGTTCTGGTGGGAAACACAGAAGGCCGATAGAAGCGGAGAATCAGCAGCATCAGCAGCAACGTCATACGGTCCAGGGTCGTCACCGACTGCGTATGGAGTCTCCACCCTGTCAATCATCTGCAACTGCTGAACACGGAGACCATGAGCAACGGCCTGGTCAACATCGTCCTCAATCTGGATCGCCCTAAAACCAGGGAAGGTCAAGACAAGGGACCTTGCGAATTGGACGCTTGCAGACCTCTTGCCGAAAACTGACGTGATCGGATTGAGCCAACTGTAGTTCAAGATTCCGCCAGGACTATTCTCCATCTGCCTGGCGTCATATATGAGTATATCGTCGTCCTGGGTTCCACGCTTTATGGCGTGAGGAATCAGGTAGATATTCTTTCGCCCGTGAAAGACATGCAGCTTGACGTCGATGATCTCGCTGCTGCCGCCGGGCCAATCAAGGATGGCTGGGGAGTTCTCTAGGACGTTGGGCGGATTGTTGTGGTCGAGTCGGTAGGCTCTCGCCTCTTCAATGCCCGGCCTGTTTACAATCCGGTCGCCCTCTTTGGCTGCAGTCCAGTTGGACAGCCTGTCGGCGTCTCCAGGTTTCTGTATGGAGCGATCCTCCATCAGAGAACGAGTGACAGGACCCAGCGTGACTATCTGGTGCTGGGGTCCGACGGGCATCTACTTCTTCTTCTTCTTCTTCTTCTTCTTGGCGTAAGCCTTCATGGACTCGCCAGTTCGAGCAGCCTTGCCCACCTTGTCGCTCTTGGCGGCCCTTGTCTCTCTAATGGCAGACACCTCTCTGCGGCGAGCACTGGCCTCGTCAGCCGTTGCCTTCTTGAGATTCTTCTTTGCTGCTGCGTGTCTTGCCCTGCTCTCTCCGCGGGAGGCCGCCCTTGTGGCTGAATCGGCGTGGTCTGGTTTCTTTACAAGAGGACGAAGAACAGAACCTGTTCTGTGGATCCTCTCTTGAAAATCCTCTGCCCTCGACTCACGGTTAGCGATGTCGGAGTAGTATTTGTAAACGCCTTTAGCTTGAGTTGCTCGCTTCTTGCTCTTGGCGGCCTTTGTTCCGGCAGCGCGTGCCTTTCTGCGCTTCTCATTAGCCTTGGCGATCTTCTTCTTGGAGGCGTCGGACACTCGCTTTTGTACGGACTTCTTCTTCGGCTTCTTGTCTTCCTCGCCGTTCCAGTACGAGAAGCCAGAATGTCCAGGCTTGTGAGCCATTACTTCCCCCGTTTCTTCTTGGGCTTCGCCTTCTTCTTGAGCTTGGCAGCGGCCTTCTTTGCCGCAGCCTTGCCCTTGTCAGTATAGGCGTAGTGCTTTCCGCCGACCTTGGGCATTAGTTCAACTCCCGCAACGCTTCAAGGATGTCGGCCCGGGAACGAGGGAGGGGGCTACCAATGTAGTCCCTGGCGAAACTGCGAAACTCGTTCCAGTTCTCGATTCCCATAGCCTTCTCAAGAACGCTTCCAGCGGCAGCCTCGGTCGGCTCAACATCGGAGGTCTTGGCCTTCGCCTTCTTGGGCTTCTCCGTCTCGCTGGCACCAGAGGGGTCCTTTTCGTACTTGGCAGCACGCTCCTGCAGGACCTCCTCCACCATACTGTCATCCACATCAAACAAGGCGAGACCAAGGTCAACAGCACCCTTCTGCTGATAGTACCTCCACTGCGGGTCGCTGATCTGCTGCGGCTTGAAAGGCAAGAACTCCATACGAACCCCCTCGCACATCAAACGCAACGTGGGAGCCTTCATGGAAGAGTTGTTCGGGTTGTAGATAACGAAAGGCATGAGAATCTCCGCTAGACCGCTCCACGTCCTCCGGTGAAGTCGGAATCGGTCGCTTGAATGTAGTCAGGCTCCGAGGAGTTGCGCTCCTCGTATGAGCGAATCATCGCATCTGACAGGCTGGACTGCAGTGCCCCAAGGTTCATCAGTGCGTCACCAACAGCCTCGCGAGCCAAGATGGCGGCATCAATGGCAATCAGGCGGTTGAAGTACGTGAACTCCGGTCTCTGCAGGTCACCGTTAGGTGCAACAGGGAATGGCTTGAAAGGCGTGATGACGTTTAGACGAAGGTTCAGGTCCTGATTTGGCCGCCTAATGATCCAAAACTCCCTGGCCTTATACGACCAGTAGAACCCGACGTCACGCCTGGAAGCTGCCACCCGTGTCCCGGAAGAAGGTAGAACCTCGTTCCTTCTAATCCAGGGACAATAGGCAACCTCGACAGGGTCGGACGCATCCTGAACATCCTCAACGAACACCCACTCCTGGACGTCGAACTCGGCGTTGCCGACTGCCGCTGCAATCTGATCATAGGTTACAAAGTCAGCGTTTGCCGGAAACGTGAAGTCATACGTCTTTACAAAGTCCAGGCGATGAAGAGAGATAATCTGCGCTCGGCGGATCTCGTAGGCAACGTTGATAAACTCATCAAGAGTCGCATCGGTCCACGTTTCAGCAGCAGCCTCGTCAAGGAACCGTCTACAGACGCGGCGAATCTCGCCCTTCGTCATGCTCACTTCGGCATCTGCACTGTTACTGCAGGTTCAGGAGCAGGGGCGGTAAACGCAACGCCAGGAAGGCCCTGCTCGCTTCTCTCATCGTCCCTGTAGAGCTTTGCCTTTTCATTCACATCAACGCCCCGATTCATTGGGCTATCGGCGTGAGACACTGCCTTGCGGAACAGCTTTGTATCAACCTGATCGAAGGCATCGCCTGTCCCCTGGCGGGACTTTGCCTCGCGCTCAATCCTGTCAACAAGACTGGCAATGCCAGAGTGGGGCCGTGAATCACCCATCATAATGCGAAGGATAACCCGCTCATCCAACGGTCCCTGCTCTGGCCCCCACTCCATGATGGGCACAAGGCCCATCGATCGCCACCGTAGATCCTGAGACAGGGTGGCACGAAGCAGGGCACGCTCATCGGCATTCTCGACGGCCCCGTACCAGTTCTCCGGGTCGTGCCAATGATGGCTGCTACCAATCCCCGTTCGGCTGATGTGGTTCCGGTAGAACACGTATCGACGTGTCATCCTGTTCCACATCACCCGCATTTCAGGGATGTACCTACGAAGGCTCCGCCTGAACGTCGGACAAACGTAGCCGTCATGTTGAACTGTGAGTCGAGCCAGTGGTCCTGATAAGGACGCAGACCGACCGCCGAAGTGCCCGGGTGTACCAAGAAAATCGGCGGTCGGTTGCATGACCTACCAGCTAGTCAGGAAGTTCACACCGCCGCCCATGTCGGGGTCGATGTCCAGAGCGCCCAACTCCGAGTGGCTGTTCGGAGCGTTGGTGCCCATGTTCCCAATCCACTTGAAGTAGCCCCACAGCGGGTCGGTCCGACCCGTCCGACGGAAGCCCGAGCCGTCCTCGTCCGCGATGCGGAACGGCACCAAGTCCAGGCGGAAGATATTGGCCTTCGACTGGAAGTAGATGGTGCGAGCCGGGTGGAAGTCGAACCCGAGGAACTGCAACTCACGCGAGCCCGTAAAGAACTCGAAGTGACCGAAGCCCGCCGGGTACAACGTGCCGCCCATCTTGGGCATGAACCGACGGTCGTCCTTGAGCAGCTTCGACAGGTGGGCAGCAATGGACGTGTGGGTCGTCGCAAAGTCGAGGTCCCCAGGGGAGCGCATCGACTGACGAGCCACGTGGTCCATCAGCAAGTCCTCGGTCAAAGGCCGAACCACGCCACCGTTGGTGTCCAGATAACCCTGGGTGATAGTGGTCACCGTACGGTCAACGTTCTGGAAGGTGGCAGGGCTGTTGGTGCCGTCGTCGATGATGGCACGCAACCCGGTCATGCTCTGGTTGTACGTCCCCGTCTGGACAATCCAGTCGTTGGCGACAACAGCAGCACCACCAACACCCTGGACAGTGATGCGGTTCCGGTTGACATGAGCAGTCACCGGGAGGTTCGCACCACCGGCCCGAACGGCGCCGTTGGCAGGGTTGATGAAGTCGACACGGAGCCCCACAGGGAGGTCCCACGCCCCGATGCTCTGGTAGTCCAGGGCGGCCGGGGTGAGGTCAACATCGTTTCCACCGAGAAGCCCACCGGCCCCGACCGTCCCAAGGACGCCGCGAACAGTGCCGAGAACAGCCTTGTCGAGCCGCAGCTTCGCAGACTCGGTTGCGTTCTCGAAGGTCTCCCGGGCCGCCGAAGCAAAGCTCACATCATCACCGGCCTCCGAGGCATACAGCGCACGGGTGGTCAGAGCGAAGGGGCTAGCCAGGTCAACCACGTCCACCTGGAACTCGGTGTACGTCGGCTCGTCCTCGACCGGAATCGTGTCGGTCTCCAAGTTGAGGAACTGCGCCGCATAACCACGAGAGGTGTGGATGGGGACTCGGAAATACTTACCGCCAGCGTCATACCGAGCGGAGGGGTTCTCCAGGTAGGCGGTGTAGGCAAGCGATTGACGCCGAACCAGAGACACAGCCGCAGGGGCAAGGTTCTCGTTCAGCAGGTTCTGCATTTGAGCAAAGTTCATGACCAATTCTCCACGCTATTGAGGCACGTACCGTTAGCCTCGTTTCATCCTCTGCAGAGCTTCAACAGTGGCCTCTTCCGCCTTCTGCCAAAGATCCTTGTGAGGAACTTCCGAAAAATCGACCGGAGTTGGCGGCGTGGGAGTAGGCAGCTTCCCTCCCGTTTCTCCAGCCATACGTCCTGCTTCCGCTGCCTGCTTGGAGCGATTCTGCTCCGACTCTCTGATCGCCTCGACCTTCTCAAACTCCTTGTTGTAGAAGTTCTTGACGACCTCCTTCACGTCACGACCAAAACGCCCATCGACGTTTCCGACGATACGAGCGTAAATGTCGCCCTCCTCGATGTTTATGGGGAGGCCCTGTTCAGAGGCACGAGAGTTAGCCTCCGAAACATAGCGGCGAACCTCCGATTCCATTTCCATCTTCCTGACAAGGTTGGTTGCGCTCTGCGCCTCCTCCTTTGCCTTTTTTGCGCTGCGCTCTAGCTGAATAAAGCGCCGCTCATCCTCATCAAGGTCCGGATCATCAAGGATGTCCGGAGCAGCAGCGGTGGGCTGGGCACGGGACTGGTCAACCGATCGACGGTATTCAGCAGCCCACTCCCGCTCACGCTTCTCTGCCTCCTCCACTCGGACCTCAAGGTCTCGTCTCTTCTTCCGAAGCTCGTCAACCACATGCCTCGGAACCATTCCAGTGTCTCCACCAGAATCGGCATCGGACGAGGCGACCCCGTTACTTCCAGTGGAGCCATTAGTCTGCTCCACCGCTGGGGCCGCCTCGTTCGAGTGCCTAGGGACTTCCAAATCGCCGGTCACGTCCATAGCAAACCTCCCAAGGAAGGATTCGGTACGTTTTTCATTCCACGACTAGCCAAGGTCATGCGGTAGTGGCCGCAAATACACTTGTTTCGACCTTTGGATCGTGGCGGGAGAATCGGCTCCATCCTTCCTCGTCTAGGTAGGACCACCTTGACCCCGAGGATTCAGGGCCTTGGAAAGTCCAGCTTCCACTCCACCCCCGCCAGCCGCCGCCGGTCCAGCTTGAGTGGCTGGGCCGCGACCTCCAGGCGATGGTTGTCCTTCTGCGTTCATAACCTCGTCCACCTCTCCCTGCAACCTTTGCACTACCATGTCCCAACGATCCAGTATTTTGCGCTGGATCATTGGTGGTAGAGACAGGTAGCGAGCAGAGTTGATGAACTTCCTGTAAACCTTGTGAACAACCTCCACGTTGGCTGCGGGGTTGATCAACAGAGGCTGACCATCCGGGGATGGACCGTAGTGGGGCATGCCACCCCTTACGATCATTTCGATCTCCCTTCTGGTGTTTCGTCTAACCGTCATCTCTTCCTCAAATGCAGAGGAAGTGCTGCCCATCTTGAGCAATCGTCTAAACTCATGGACGTCAGGACGGCCAAACTCGTCAACAAGAGCGCCAGACGCCCACATGTTCATCACAAACTCAATACGGGCCGGCTCCGACACACTCATTGCGCTCATGTCTCGAATCTGGATGTCAGCGTACTCCATCGACTCCATCGGGATCATAGTCTTGGACATCATCGCTTCGGATCCGATGATGGAGAACGTCCTGGGTGCAAACCCAAACATCCTCTCGCAGAACGCTATGCCCTGGAAAACCTCTGACATCCTCCTTGCGTATGACCGCTCAAGCCTCTGGTGAGACAGGAGGTTTGCTTGGATGTTGGCGAATGCAAGCCGTCCAGACCGGCCCCCTGGCGGGTTCTGACCCTGCAGTGCCTCATGAATTGCAGCGATGTCCTGCATTTCGCTTTTGATTGCAGCCTGCTTGTGGGATAGCTGACCGCTGACCTCCGGAGTGGCAGTCCAGTGAGGCATGGCACCGCCAGTCTCACGGATGTCCACATTTACAATCTCACCGGGGTCTGTCCTGATGTGCCCCTCGCCCTTTCTCTCCCTGCGCGGCCAGATGAACTTCGGGACAGAGTAGACAAGGGCATCATGCTCCTTGCCTGCCAGCCGGTTGTACGCCATCTGCTGTGGGATCAGGTGCGGGATCATGCCCTGTGGCAGGAACCTCCCCAGCACAGGGTAGCAAGCGAATGGAACGTATGGGATCTGTCCGTTGTAGGGGTTGTCGTACCTCTCAAGTACGTACCCCTGGCACACCTTCACAACTTTACCGTTGGGGTGCTTCTCTCGCTCCTTCTCGTCGAGGGCAGACCAAGGTGTCCACTCCTCGTAGACAAGGGCAACCTGCTCGCTATCGTCAGCGTTTCCAGCACCAAGACCAGACGAGAACATCAACTCTCTAATGTGGTTGCTTTCAAGCGTCCGGTCGGGCTTGATCTTGCCCTTGTACTTTGGATAGGCGGCTTCGATGGCCTTGATTGGGTAGAGGTTCTGCTCAATCAAATAGCGAGGCTTGAACACGCCACGCTCGGTGAGCCGCATGGATGCAATATCGACAATGATATTGAACGGGGAGACACACCTGGCATACGGGGCACCAGTAAACCCGTCGATCGTCTGCGGGATCCCGTCTACAACAGCAGGACGCCTGGTCCTGAACCCTTCCTTGTCTGTGTATGTCTCAAAGACGTGTTGTCGTAGCCTGTCCCCAGCGTGCTGATCCCAGCCCCAGCGTATCCACCCCAACCCGGTGATGAGGCTCCACCTGTAGACCTCCTCTCGGACGTCCGCGATCTTCGCCATCCTATAGTCGTGCTTGAGCACAACCTTGGTGTTCTCTGCACGTTCCCAAGCCTCGAAACTGCCAGAAATTGGGATAACGTCTGGCTCCGAATCCTCCCGCAGAAGGACAGAAAGCATCTGCTCAACAAAGCGAATAAGGAAGTTCGCCCGGTGAAAGGACCTTCTCGGCAGTGCAGGTTCTGGGCGAAGCCGCTGCAGCTTCTGCGACCAGTACACGTTTGTTCTTCCAGAGACGTAGTGGATTGCCTCCATCCAGGAACCTTGGTGGTCCCTGGTTAGAGTTTGCCACTGTCGAGCACGGCGGCTGATCCGCTGCACATCATCCCTGTCCTTCTTGCTTGCTCCGGTCTTTGGGCCGGTTGGACTAGGCGTCCCTTTCAAGTCCTCGACGTATGGTCGGTCGACTTGAGGCATTAGTTCAGAGCGGACTGCATCTGATTCTGCCACATGACAACGTGGTCATCGTTGTCCGGATCGAAGCCCCTTCGCCTCATCATGGCAAACGTCGCCTGGCGAGTGTTCCCAGAGAAGTACGCGATTGTATCCTCAATCTCGTCTACGCCCGGAACCGGAGAGATATCAAGCTCGTTGTCCCAATTTACCGGCTCAACGTGCTCCTGCACCTCCGGAAGAAGCCTCTCGTGGACAGCCTGCGGCATTTCCCTGGTGTACATCTGCACACAGCGCATCGCAGTGTCGCACAACAGTTCAATATCTTCGGCAAGCATCTTTCGCTCGCGCAGAAGCCTCCACTCGCGAACGAGCAGAAACGCAGCCAGCAATGATGCCGCCGTCGCAAAGACGGCGAAGGACACTACTAGATGCCCTTCTTGTACTTCGCAGCGCGGTCGGGCTTGGAAGCGCCAGCCTTGACGCTAGTCAGCGAACCACCGCTGCCAAGAACCTTTCGCGTGTAGGAATCACGCGTGCTCACGTTCTTCCGTGGGGTACCGCTCTTGCTTCGACCACTCTTGGAACCGTTGAGTGCCATCAGTGCCTCCAGGCTTGTTTATCCGCGATCTTATACGGATCCAGGGCCTTTCGCCCCTCATACATTTGGGAGCCTATGAGACGGTTCAGCATTTCGTCAACCTCCCTCTCCCTCTCACCCTCTGCCTCGGCGGCAAGAGTCTCCATAGCGTCCATTTCAATGTACGCCAGAATCATGCAGCCATCTACAAGGTCGTCGTACAGCTTGTTTCTCATACGAATGGCGCTATCCCTTGGCTTGATACCCCTGGGAGCGCCCTCGTAGTCAATGGTTCCGTCTGCTCTATTCACAACGACGTACTGCTGGATCTGGTCCAGTGTTCGCTTGTCGTGAAAAAGCCAACGCTGCTTGGCTATCACCCTTGCTAGAGCTTGCCTCGCCTTTGGCTTGTTTATCTTCGTAAGAAGAAACCCGTACTTGTTCTCCATCAGGTTCAGAACCTTGTCTGCATTCTGACGGATGTAGACCATAGCCCCGCAGCCAAGAAGCCTGGACGAGACGTACTTCTGCTCCTTGTTGTCTGGAACGTGGAGTACACGCTTTCCTGTGATCGACTCGTAGTACCGACCAAGAAGGTAAGCCTGGTCCACGTACTCGTGCAGCGGTCTCTTGCACTCGATTACAGCGACCTGCTCTGGCCTTGAATTCTCCTTGAACGCGAAGAACTGGCTAGCCTGCATATCGCTGTCCGGATACCCGTCAGAAGCGTCGTGGATAGCAACCACATCAACACCCTCCTCCGGGAGCGTGTATATCTTCACGTCTCCGTCTGGAAGGTGAAGAACCTTTGGAACCGGCTCTGTTGCCTTCCACATATCAGCGTTGTTCGACATGGGGTCCTCCATGACCCCCTGAATCATTGGATCCCTAACGTACGCTCTTGCAGCAGCGATACCAGCAGGATCAAACACTGTTACGCCAGATGATCTAAACGCAACCTCTGGGCACCACGGGTACTGATTGTCGAATACGTCAGGGCTACCCTCGCAGTAGTTCGGAATCATCCACCGACGCCAGGCTAGCTGCCCGGCAGTCATGTCGTGACCGTATCTCTCACTGCAGCCCTCGATCATTTTGGACTCTCTATCGTCCAGATCGTCCATGACCTGCTTTTCGCTCAACCCGACCCAACGGTCAGTGTCATCAAAGCAGTAGGTTGGTTCCTCCCAGAAACCTACAAATAGGGGCGTGTAGGCTGATTCACCACGCTCTGACAGCTTCCATGTGTCGTAGAACCACCCCTGCTCGCCCTCTGCCGTCGACTCAAGAACCTGAACAGTATTCGGGTTGATGTGTGGCTGCGGCATCGCCTGATTGAGGTTCGAGAACAGGGTTGTGGCGTTACGCCAACCGCTTCTAGCCACCTCAGACCCGTGGAATCCTGTGACCGTATAACCAGCGCCAGCGTCGGTGTCTCTCGCAGTGTCGATGCTGATGATGCTGCCAAGTCCAGGCTCTCGCATACGCATCTTCCCTGACGGGTTCTGAAACGAAAGCTCGTTTCTGTTGTCCTGTCTGGTCATCGGACGCATCCATTCAGGCAGGAACGTGTGAAACGTCTGGTACATGCGAAGAAGCTCTGCAGCGTTCTTGTCGGAGTGACCAACCACCAGGATTCTTTCGTACAGCTTTGATGCAGCGATGGCGTAGAGTATCGCCGCTGTCATGGTAGATGCGCCCTGCTGGCGTGCCTTGAGCAGGATGATCCACATGGGGTCCCCCTGCGAGCGCAGCTTCTTGAGAAGCGCATACAGCCTATTCTGCAGCGTTTTCCACTGGTTTAGCTGAACCGGACGCCTACCAAACTGCTCGTCAGCCTCCTTGGGCCGAATCCACAGGAGCGTCTTTACATACGTCTCAACAGACGTGAGACATTTCGCCTGAATCACATCCCTTCGGATACGACCCTGGTCGTCGTGGTGCTTTAGGAGTCGCAGCCGTTTCAGGTGCTCCGGATCCTTTTGGAACTGACGGATGGCGTGCTCGATACCTAGGTTGACGTTGTAGGTCTCGTGCGGGCTGGGCTGTTCTAGGAGGTCCACCTAGGCACTATACACCCACTGCGTGGATCTGAACGTAGGTAGCCACGCCGGCCTTCCGCTGCAGGTTGAACTGAACAACCGACCCACCAACAGCAGCAGACGGAAAGTTGAACACCATAGCCCTATCTTGAGCTAGTCCAACCTGCGTGTCACCACCATGAAAACGAAACTGCACATCCTGGTCTGGGCGGATATACAAGAACTGGCACCTTGAAATGCCCAGCATCTGAATGGTGGTATCACCGTCAGAACCCAGAAGCCTGGTCTCCGAGTGCATTTCGCCTGTCGTAGACAGGTTCAGAAGATCGGTGACGTCCTCGGACAGAGAGTGCTGCGTGAACGCAGAGTCCCTCGCCACCTCCAGCACATGGCGCTGTCGGACGTGTGCAGCCACCCTCTACGCAGTCAGTTCGTTGATGTTCAGAGCCCTGAACCGGAGCGAACTCTGCGTCATGACCGGGTAGTAGTCCAACTCTAGGCCAAGCAGCCAGACGCCCTCAGCACCCACGTCAATGGCAGTCGCATCCATTTCAGCCTTGAACGTCAGCCACTGCGACGTAACTTCCTCTGTCTGGGAGTTGAACGTGAGCGTATCTGCGTTGATGACGCCACGGCCAGTGCGCTTCATCGAGCGCGCCAGGGCAACCCCAACAGTGTCCTGGGGAATGGTGGTGTCCAGCGCCGTGACGGGATCCACCAAAGCGGCATCCTCGGCAATGGCCGAGTACGTCACGATCCAATCAATGGTGTCTGCAGCAGTCGCGCTACCGTGCGTCCAGTGGACACGAACCCCGATGGTTGCCCGGGGGTCAAGGTCGTACGGGACCTTGGTCGCAAAGTTGAACATATCGCCAGCAAGCATTCGAGGATACGCAAAGCCACCAGTAACAGCCAGCCACTGCGGGCTGCCAGTGTGGGCACCCTCAATGGCAGTCCCCGCATTCAGGATTGACTGACCCTGCGCCGGCATCCAGATGCGCTTACGACGCCACTTCATCTTTGAGTCTACGATTGGCATCGGTCCTCCAGTCTACAGGGCTTGGCCGGGACGATATCGGAACATCACGAAATACGAGGTCTGACCATCAAAGTCGTCGTCGGTGTGAAAATTCAACGAGCACTCGCCGTTCGCGTTGATCTGGTCGACCTGATAAGTGGCCCCGGATCCAGCAGCGCCATTGTTGGCAGCAAGCGTCGCGTTGAAGCAGACGGTGGTTGCGATGTCGTTGTCCAGGTGCGTGACCGACAGGATGTGGTCGATACGCGCAGCGCCCGTAACCTCAATGCTCGGGTCGCAGGGACCAAACACCAAGTGCAGGGTTGCCCCCATAGCCAACTGGTCAGCACCCTCGGCAATCACGCCATCGGCACCCTCGACAACAACCTGATCGATCCGCCGGTACGCGTTCACGGTGTCGCCAGTCAGGGACCCAGCAGCGAAGTTGATGACCTCGGTAATGGGATCACCGAACGCGTTAGATCCAGAAATGGTGATGGTTCCAACAGCATCAGCGCCTGCGGCGTCCGTGTACGTCCAGGTGTACCGACGCGGAGTTCCCGCCGGGACCTGATTGTTCATGCCAGTGCAGGTGATTCGCCGGTTGCCAGAGACCAACTCGTCTGTTCGAGCGGTTCCAAGGGCGTTCAGGTTTGCAGCCGTCAACAGGGCGGACGTCGCCGGTGCGTCGGTGGAAACCCAAGTCGAGATACCGTAGGTCTCCCGGCACGCTCGGGCGTTGGAAAGGTCAGGAAGCCCGAGTTCTCGTCCAGCAGTTCGTCCAGCAGCCATGATATTCCCCGTGGGTGATTGCGCGAACAAGCTCCCACTGGACCATACGTGTCGTCAAGCTATAGTCTGGCGAAGTGGGACAAAGCGCGCACTACAAGGTCGTCTACCACATAGTGAAAGGTGCCCATGAGGCTGGAGAGCGATTGTCCGTCAGGAAAATCGCCAGCATAACGGGCATTCCGAAGTCCACTGTATGCAGGGATCTGGCGTTATTGAAAAGGTGGGGTTGGCTCAAGCGGTCTCATTTTCGGCGGGGCTACTACCCAACAAGCGAGCACTAGCCGCCTGCATCACGTTACCGATGCTCTCTATCGCTTCATCGGTCAAGGTCGTCATCGCCTGAATGTCCGCCTGCCTGTCCTTCCTTGTCGCTATGTGCTCCGGGATTGACAGCTTCACCCCCAACTGAACCCTCACCACATAGCGATGCTCGCCGTTTTCTTTGGGTAGTCGATCTAGCGCCGCTGGAATCTCCCTCTCTCGCAATCGTTCGCGAATCAAGTGTTCCAGTGGTTGTAACGAAGACGGCATCGTGTCGTCCCTCCTTCCCCATTCTTGATATTCCAGATGGCGTGGTCTTGAAGGCCGTTGCTATCTCGTCCTTCGTCCACCCCATGTTGTTCATGCCCTTGATTACGAGCTTTCTCATGAGACGAATGTCTCTACGGGTGGTTCCCATCCTCATAACAGCGGACCACTTGTACCCGCACTGCTTGATCCACCCCTCTACCAGCCTCATATCCCTCTGTAGATCCGGACGGATGTCAGTGCCGAACACCACCCCACCGTCAGAGTGAACGCCGACCTCCTTCTCAAAGAAGTCGTACAACGCTCCGACCAGCGGTACTGCCACCTCGTTCCCCTCGACGCTGTCGACTAGCTCGTCCAGGACCTGTCGGATAATGTCGTTTGATGTGGTTTTTTTCATGACATCATAGTGAATAGGTCCATCGGCTCGCATCGGACCCTCTCCACCGCCCGATCGGCAACCTCCTGGATGGCCTCGAATCCAACAAAGTCGCACCCAACCCTCTTGGCTGCTACTGCCGTTGTTCCGCTACCCATGAATGGGTCAAGAACCACGCCCGGCATGGTGCCAGCCTCACACCCGCACCTGATGGTTTCCTTCTCCCACTTCCGGTCATCCATGTGCCGGTTCTTTAGCCCTGTATTGCCTGCTGATCGCCCCTCTGGCCTCCATGTCCGATCGCGTTCCTCATGGTAGTCACCCCATGTCTGACCCTCGGATCTCCAGGCCGTGTAGATTGTGGGCCGTGAACACTTGGGGCACACCTTCGCTGGCAGCGTGGCCGGCAGATACCTGCCAGGTAGGCCAAGGGGCTGCATGGCGAAGTGCTCCTTCCCCTTGAAGTTTGCCCTCTGAACCTGGCACCAGTCCTTTGGCGGCACGCCTGCTGGGTGAACCTTGTCCTTCGACGGTAGGCGTATCCTGTCCATGTCGAAGTGGTACTGGCCGTCAGAGTGTGGATGGGCAAGTAGAATCACCGGCTCCCACGCCGTTGAAAGCCTGTCAGTGTGGGGCTCTGGCATGGTCGACTTCTTCACCCATGCGATGATATTCCGCACATACCAGCCATGAGACTGCAGGGCCATAGCAACCCGAAACGGGATCATGCAGGCGTTTTTGCTCGCCACACCCTGGCCCATGCCAGCCGAATAGGAGTCTCCAAGGTTCCACCAGACGGTGCCCCAGGGCTTTAGAACCCTCTCCATCTTGAAGAATAGCTGAACAGTTCGCTCAACGTACTCGTCAACCGTTGCCTCTTCACCGAACCGTGTTATGTCAACTTCTACAGGGTACGCCCTCACCGAATAATATGGCGGGCTAGACCACACGGTATCGATGGACGCCTCCGGAAGCGTGTCCAAAAGCTCAAACGTGTCTCCAACTAGAACCCTGTCCCTGTGGTCAACAAGTTTATCGTTCATGGCGATGCGATCCGAAGGAGAAGGTGCGTGTGTACCGGGTTGGTTCCGTCGCAGTCGGTTTCCTGCACGCATTCGTGCTGAACTATGTAGTGCATTCCATCCTCATCGCACTTGAAAACCGCTGGCATGTAAGATCGTAGAACCTGCGGAAGGACGGTGCAGATTACCTCCTCGTTCACCTGAAAAGTAACCCTCGTCCCAACACGAAAGCTCTTTGGCCGCCCTGCCACCGGGTTTGGCCTTTTCATGGCTGGCGGGGCGTTCATCAGGAGCAGCTTTGCCCCCTTTGGGGTCCTCAGGTAGCCGCCTTTTGGGTATTTAGCAGCCAGCCCCTTGCGAACCATGTGGTCAAGTGCCGCCCCCAGAGCGTCGGTCTCTCTCCTGTGGTGCTTTGGCTTCCTATTCGCCCACATGCCCCTGAAAAGCTCGTACTTGGTCTGCGGAACCATCGAATCAAGGACCCACAGGATGTACCTGTGCGGTAGGCAGAGGTTGTGCCTGTTTTTTACAAGCTCCGTCCCAACATCAAGGCAAGCGCAACAGGATCCATCAGACAAACCGATCAAAAAACCAGGCGTCTTGATCATGTCGTCCATCAAATCGCCTTGTTTACCTTCACTTCCTGGTTTTGACGCTTCTGCTCTGGCGACACAGCTTCAAGCCACGTGTCCATGTGTCCCCTCTCGCATGGATCACAAAGGGCACCCTGCCAGACGTCCACCCTAACTGAATACATCGACTCTGGACCTTTGTCCCACTTGTCAGCGATGCGGTAGAGTCGCCTTGCAGCGGCCTCCCTTGTCTCGCTGTACCCAGGCATCGCAACGCTGACAACGCCGTTTTTTTTCACTATCGGCGGATCCCTGGTGAATGGCTTGCCATCATCCCACTCGATAGACGGGTGTGGCCCTCGCCAGTGTGTTCCAACCCTGCAGGCTGGGCACCACGCCTTTTCCTTCGGCTCCCCATCGTCCATCTTCCTGTAGGTCATGCAGCGTTTGTCTATCTCCCCGCTCATGGCCGACCTAACAGCCCCCTCCATCATTCTCTTCACTATCTTGTCGAGCCTAGAGAAGTTCGCCTTGACCATATTCGCCGTCTCTCCTGTTTGTTTCCACCGGATACTCCGGAGCGTCATCAAGCATAATTACGCCAGACTTCATCCTGTCCACGCCCTCTTGGACGTAGGAGTGAAACCGCCCCGTATATAGGGTCTCTGGCCTTATGTACCGTCGGTCCCACATCATTTCGTCTGCCCTGCCGCCAGGCCGCCTGTCTGTGCTTTGGCGCAGCTTCTCGTCCCAAACCAGACACATGCGGTTGAACACACGCTGCCAATGTTGGAGGTCTGTCTCGTCTGGGAACTCTGCCTTGGACTCCCTGAACGACTCTTGAGCCCTGGCAACCATCAGCGTCCTGTACTGACTGGCGATCTTCTTGGTTCCATAGTTCCTGCCGCATATAGAGTTTGCGTAGGTCAGAACCTCGCAAAGGAAGCTAGACCACCCACCCATCGGCTCAACGCCGTTAGACTTCTTCGCCCTTGCTGGCTTCTTCTCTGGCTCTGGCTCTGGCTCTGGCTTTCCAGCCACAACCCTGCGCCTCCTCGCCTTCTGCTCCCTGTTGTACTCGCGCCTGTCAGACGTCTTCTGATCCATCTTGAGCAGGGCTGTCTCAACCAGAATAATCGCTGCAGTAACCTGCCCGGCGTTCAGCACGGACAGCAAACCCTCTAGTTGCTGGCGATTCATGTCAGCGTGGTGATCTTCTTCACACACACGATGCAGTTCTTTGCGTTGGCGTGATCCCATCTAAACAACTTGAAGTTGTCGACGGCCTTCCTGGCCACGTCCTCCTCACTCATGTCGTCGTCAGAACAGACGTCAACATGAACCTCAAACGTAACAACCCAATCATTAGCAGGCATTGATCCTCCAAAAGCGCCCCCATAGACGGTCAAGGGCATATCATCGTCTGTCCGGACTAAAGCCGCGATGATTTGAGCCAAAGACGGACCGCAGCAGAACCAAAAGGATCCGCTGTGGGCGTCGCCGCCTTTGACCCCCGGGATTCGGGCACCGGGAGGTGAAAAACCCGAAACCAGCTACAAGATAGCACTAGGGGGCAAAAACGCTAGGTTGTTGGCGGGACTATAAGTACCGCCACTTACCTTTCATGGGTCTCTGATCGTGGTATGATCTACTAGTGAGTGGATCACATGACCATAAAGAGTACCTCTCGGTCATCTGCGTGGCCCGAAAGCGGAAAGTACACCTGTACGACTCTGACACCACCGTCACCCGCGTGAGGGTTGCGTGTGGTCGCCAGTTTGAGATTCACCCGGACATAGCGGAGGTGCGCTCCGACATGATCCCAACATGCAGCGTGTGCGCTCGTCACATCCCGTGTGCCGGGTGTATCCGTTGATGAGCTACCAGCCCTCCACGTCTCCATCCTCGGTCACAAGAGGATCGGCGGTGCCGATTGCCTTGGCCGCAGACATGTCTCGCTCCGTGGCCCTCGACACCGAGTGCTCGTGATGGTGGACGTGCTTGGTCGGAGCAGAGTGAACTCCGGACGTGTCAATGATCCACTTCGCCAGCTTCACACGCTCGGATGCCTTGTCCGTGTAGAGGAACTGCTGCACAAGCGCGAGGTGGGCCATGCCAACCAGACGCGTCAAAGAGTGGTCCAGAACCTCACGCTGAAAAGAGCGCCAACCGGGCTTACGAACCCAGGAAGAGACCTGCTTCTGCGTGAAGCCAAGGATTCCTGCGATCGTTGTGTCGGAACACCCGCAAAGCTGCAGCAGTGCAGCCTTGGCCTGATGCTCCTTGAGCCCGTGAAGGCTCGGCATCGGCGCAGCGTCACCAAAGTATTCAGCAAGCTCCTTGATCGACGGCAACACACCGCCGAGAACAGGGGCACCGTCCACAGAACGCAGCAGAGGCTTGATGTGCTCCTCAATGGAGGCAGTCGTCTGCGCAGACCAGGAAACAGGCTTTTCAATTTCCTCGACATCGCCCCTCACAGAGGTCGACGTCTTGGATTGCTCGCTCTTGGGGTATGGGAATTCCATCGCATTACGGTGCATCACCATGCCCTACATCGCAACACAA
>Ga0098064_100100_pt1 | contig 17810 bp, 9 predicted proteins | sample 24BtaG_FD_77061 | JGI IMG/M metagenome (GOLD analysis project Ga0098064, IMG submission 77061) | Marine viral communities from Cariaco Basin, Caribbean Sea - 24B_WHOI_OMZ_CsCl | ecosystem: Environmental > Aquatic > Marine > Oceanic | place: Caribbean Sea: Cariaco Basin | collected 2014-11-08
ATCGTCCTCAAATTGCGCTTTTAGACCAGTCAAGGTGCGATTGTACTGACCAAGCTCAATCCCTTCATCGTTGTCGATTTGGGTTTTTAGATCACCGTACATCGCAAACGAGCGGCCTTTATCGACACGTACATAAAGCTTGCTGGTCGATTGGGCATCAAAGCCTTTGGCCGATGAGTCGCCATACACAGGATAATACTCGCCCGGCTCGATATCACGGAATAGGCGCTCGCCTTTTTTGTCACTATCATAGGCCAGTGTCAGCAGATAATCGCCGCGTACTTTGCCTTTTAGGAACATCGCCGCACGACCAGTGGCAGTATAGTCATCGTTACCGGCGAAGTCATTGAGTTCTTGCTCAAAGGCGCCTTGTGCGTCTGTGATATTGCTGCCATCAAAGTCTTTGAGAGAGATAGCACCTTCGACGATACCCACAGCGATCAGCGGGCGCAGCTTAGCCGTGAACTGTAGTGGGATAATTTGTTTACTACTACCAGTATCAATTACCAACTCACCTTTGCCTGGTGCGCTTGGCGCGATGACTGGTATTAATAGCTCACCACCTGATACAGTAACTTGTGTACCGGCTTGATCTTGGCTGCTGTCTTTCAGATTGATACGACCGATATTAGTATCAAGTGTAAGAGAAGTAGTACCGATATAGGGGCGATTGTCGCGATCTTTTAGACTAATAACAACCTGATATTCGCTGATACCATCTGCTGGGACTAATTGTGCTTGCGTACGATAATCAATCGCTTGCAGACTATCAGGTGTCAATACGGTGATGGTCTGCTCGGAAATAGTTTTGCCATTGATGTCAGTTGCCACACCACGTAATGTATTGCGTCCACGCTTTAGGTCAACCGCATAATAGTCAAAAGCCATTACATTTTGCTTTTCTTGCTCAGCAGTTTTACCGACTTGCTGCTCTGATATCGCTTTGCCATTGGCGTATAGAGTAAATATTGAACCAAGTGGTGCTTGTACCTGTACCATCTGCTTGTAAGTACTGAGCTGTTGACCTTCATTTAGGTTAATGAAGGTGACATTATTGTTAGCCACTTCTTTTAGATATTCTTCGAGCTCTTTTTCTACTGGAGGTGTAACCGTTGTCACGGCCATGTCTACACGATTGGTCGCATCCCCAATCATATCGTTGACAATAGCAGAATCACAGTTGTTACCAAGGTCTAGATCGTCATTGATATTACAGCCACTTGCATCGACATTATCAGTAGTGTCGGCATCATAGTTTGGCTCTAATGTTAGCGCTGTTTTTACCGCTTGCTCTAGCGTATTATTCTTAGCACTCACTGATTTGCTACGAGCGATTAGCTCGGCGTTCAGACGCTCAGTACTATCGCCCATGCCGCCCACAATCGCAAAATCTGCACGATGTAGCTCGCCATATTTCAAATCGACAAAACGGCTGCCAGCATCACCCGCATTACGGTTGCTTTGGGTGACCAGCTCTGTTTCTCTAGGTATGGTTGTGCGGTCCACTTTTAACACGTGGGTCTTGGCACTGACCCCATAAAAGTTGTATTTACCTTCAGGATCAGTAACGATGAAGTTGCCGTTCTCCATATAGATACGGACGCCAGCAACGCCAAGCTCGCCATCTTCTTTTTGCTGAATACCATCACGGTTGATATCGTGATAGACTTTACCAACGATGATGCCGTCAGTATTCATGACGCCGCGTTCTACGTCGATTTTCCACTGTGCTTCTCTTGATACTAAGCTTTGGCCTTGCTCGTTGTTAGCAACTGCGATTGCACGGTTGATACCATCGCCACCTAGTGATGAAGCACCGACAAGCACACGATAAGTGATTTTTTTACTTTCGCCATTTGCCATGTTTCCTAAGTTCAATACCTGATATTTACCATCAGCTTTAAACTCGGTGGTCTGTGCTTGGTTGATATCAATATCAGTCGTTGGACTAACACGTACACTATTCTCAACGTAGTCAAAACCGCGTGGTAATGCGTCTTTTAGCTGTACATCGTAAGCAGTAGCGTTACCATTGTTCGTGATATTGATGATGTAGCTGACATAATCGCCGAGTTCAGCACTTTTTACGTCACTTTCCTTTGTGACAACTAAAGCTGGGTTGTCATCGACGATATTAATTTGTGAGCTTAGATCACTGATACGTACGGTGAAGTCAGACGCGTTCGGCAGTTCATCAGCACCAGTACCAACCGAAGGGGCGATACAAGCATCTAAACTGGCAGTCAATGTGTCGCTGTTCAAGGTTTGGATAAGCTTATCATCAATAGCGTTAGCGTTATTTTGAGTGGATGCTGATAGCTGATATTTACCTGTGTTATTACCGGTTTCTATAGCTTTAAGTGAATAGCTATCTCCAGTTTTTGGTGATTTGATGGTTACCCATACTTGATCAGGCTTGTCAGTTTGTACATTACATTGCGCATAGCTGGCACTGATATAAACGTCATCATTAATTTGTGAAATCGTTTTGCTTTCATCAAATTTAGGAGTGGTGAATTTGATACCAGATTCGATAATGACTAAACTATCGGTCGCACTCACGCTGGTCACTGACGGGTCTTCTAAGACAACTGCACCAATCTTAATGTCAGCAGTATCTCCATCCTTACCATTAGCATCTGATAGAGCTTGTACAATAAACTGAATGTTTTCACTCTGACCAAGCTTGATTTGGGCACTCATGTTATCAAGAACCAGTTGTGTATCACCACTATCGACAATGCCGTTTTTATTCAAGTCTTGATAAACTTTAAGGTTAGACAAAGAAGGTGCTACATCAAGCGTCAGCTCAATAGTCTGATCACTATAGCTAGTATTACTAAGAACATTAACCCAATTCACCAGTGTGTTGGGTGCGACAGTACGCAAGGGTTGCTGAGTTAAATTAATACCGTATTCAGGTAAGGCAGAGGCTTTGACTTGAACTTGGTTTGAAATGCTATTCTGTTTGATAGAATTGACGTCATAAGAAGCATTAGCGATATTGTTGATAGTTTGTACGAGAGTGGTGGGCGCAGCAAACGCCATATTTGATTGCATAAGCAACATTGCAGCCGTCAGCGCAGAGATCTTCGCTGTATGCAACGTAATACGATTAGACGGTGTCATTAAAGATTTAGTCATATGTCGCTTATCCAATAAAATATAAAAGGGTCGGATAGTAATTCTCCAGCTTGGCTCATCAAAATCAATTAAGTCAAGCTGGAGCGTTAGTCTATAAGCGTCTTGTGAAGCTTATAGACTTTGAAATGTTAAATATCAATTAACGAGCGTTTTTAATTTTGATTTTAAAAGTCAAGGTGCCAACGCCCTGAGGAACTAGGGTGTAGTTAGTACCAAGAACTGCAGTACTGGTAGTACTAGCTATGCCTGCAGTAGATGAGGCAGTCGCAGAAGTAGCAGGTGAACCAGCTACTAAATCCGCACCAGCTGAAAAGTTAGACAACAAATCCGAAATGGTTAAATCGTTAAGATTAAAACCTAACGCTGCTGAAGAAGTATTAGTCGCCTGAATACGATAGATAACACACTGATCAGGTTTCGCCTCCACCACATCCTGAACAAAGGTACTTGCAGCAACCGTACCTGAACAAGTCGCATCTAATGCTTGAGACTTCACTAAAGTTAAGCCTCTAACGTTAGTCGTATCAGTCACTGTAGTAGCAGCAGGTGCATTAATACCATCAGGCGTTAGCGTTACAACAGAAGTTTCAGTGCTACCAACAGCTGCAGCATCAGCAACAGTTGCAGGAGCAGCTACATTGCCCGACGACACATTGTAGTTGATTTCTAATGTGCCACCAGGTGCAATACCATTTGGAAATTGAGCGGTTGGTAGTGTAGTGCCATCAAGAGTATATGTACTACCACCAGCAACGTTAGGTTGCAGCGTTATAGTAACCGGAGCGCCATTACCAGGCGGCGTATAAGTAGCACTAACAGGACCAGTAACAGGTCTGACAGCCCCATTATTGCCACCATCAGCAATAGTGAAATTCAATGGGTTAGCATTGGTACCTTCGCCATCTTGACCGCTGTTAGTAATGAGAGTTGAATGAGTCGCTTGACTAGCAGTACCTGAGGCAGGGGGAATTTCTCTAGTCGTTGGATTGCTCACCACAACCGCTCGTCTGGTAAAGTTAGTCACACCAGGACTATCTGTACCAGCGCCGTTACCTTCACCCGCATCATCAGGTACTCTAGTAACACCTATCTCGCTATCTGTACTATCCAAAATATCATAGTCAGTACCAAGTACAGGACTAGCAGGTAGCGGGCTAACCGGACCGACAAACTTATCGTAGACTTCTGCGTTGTTAGTTACTGAACTATTAGCAGATGTAAACTGATCTCTATTGACGTTAACCGTGAAAGTAATCGTGCGACTTGCGCCAACAGCTAAGTTCGCTACGGCAACATTAATAGCTTGTCGAGTACCAACAGTAGAAATCGTAGCGGTACCAGCACCACCAGTTACGGTCACGTCTGATGCTGTGCCATTAGGTAAACTCAAACCTACAGGAAGGACATCTCTGATAACAATATCAGTCGCAGCAGTACTATAGTCAGTAATCGCGTTAGTGACTACGATACTATAAGCAATCTGTGGGTTGTCGACTGTCAAATCGACAGTACTGGTCGCTGTTTTTACAATTTTAAAGGTAGGCAATCTCACGATAGTTTGGTTTTCGTTCACCAATGTCGCATCAGGTGCATTATTAGCAGTAAAGAAAGTACTGGTCGCTGTTAATGTGCCTACACCTTTGTCATTACCGTTACGATTGTATGGCGTAGCTGCTTCGTAGCTTAAGTTAGCTCTAGTACCTGGCTGTAGTCTAATAGTACCGCCATTAGTTAGGGTACCTGTCTGAGCTTGAGTTCCTAAAGCGGTGACCTGAGCATCAGTTAAAGGAGTACCATTTGCTTGTACAATAGTAAACGTAACAGGCGCAGTACCTAAAGGGTAGTCGGGAGTAGCCGTTACTAGTGATGAGTCATTACCTGTGGTGTTAATGGTATAAGTATCCGTCACGTTACCCGTGTTGGTTAAATTATGGGTAAAGGTAGTTGTACCACCTGGCGTAGCAGTCTGATTGATAGCAGTATCGTCACCAATACTACCATCATCAACAGTCGATGTGAGTGCAAAGTTAGCCGTTTCGCTAATGTTAACGGTTACTGTGTTAGAGGTTACAGATGGCTGACTGACGCCAGCAACACTGTAGCTTGCAGTTGCTACGTTATTAATTGGCGCAGCGCCTGCTGTTACAGCGGCATCTGGGGTCGCTGCATTAGCGCCAGTAGACACACCCATTACTGCGGCGACGCCGACAGCTAGCAGGCTATAGTTGAAAGTGTTTGATTTCATATAATGCTCCAGAGTTAAGATTAAAAATTGAAACGTTAAAAGCGTGAAGGTTTAATGTCTATTGAATTAATTAACGGTGGTATTGAGAGCAACAGCTGCTGACTTTTTAGCTGGCAATAACTTAATATTCCAACGCAGAGTGCGGTATTCAGAATATGGAATCTTGACCATCTTGCCATCGACTTTACGCATGAGTGGCATATCAGCATAGTTCTTACCATCAGTGCTGGCTTGTGCGCTGGCAGGATTTGCCTCACCAGTAAATGTCATGTTGGCAGGGATAGGCAGTGTCACCATCAGATCATTAATGTCTTTGTTGATGGTATTGGTATAAGTTGCTTTGTATTGAATGACAGTACCAGCTGGTGCGGTGCGTACTGGCGTATAGACTGTTTTACCTTCCGCATTCTTTATGACTTGATTGGCTGTTAGTTCCATTTTTAGAGCATCATCAGCATGTGCTACGTCTAGTAAAGAGCTAGAAGCTATAGTAGCTAATAGAACATTGCGTAGAATCTTGAAACGTTTCATATAAAATCCTTTCTTAGAACATGACTATCAGTAAAAAGCGAACGTCGTATATCATGATGGAGGAGCTAGTAATCTAATATCATTCATCGTTTTAAAAGGCATCTATCTCCCTTCCTTCTATTTTCACGTAATTAATACAATTAATCATCACAAAAATGACAACTGGCATTTTGGAGGATACGAACGGTAAAAGCCCTGTCTAAGAAGACAGGGCTTTTTTGTATTAGAAAAGGAAATAGTAATAATAATCTAGAGTTGCAATAGATAATAGCTACTGAGTGGTCGCTGTAGTGCCATATTTGGTATTAAAACGAATGGCCTGACGGCGAGTGGCTGTAGTAGCACCTAAGGAAAAAGTATTGGTGATCACTGTACCGTTGTTACCAATAGATACTGAGTTTGTTGCAAATGATGGAGTGCCACTATTTTCACCAATAGGTATTGGATTAGCTAAGGTAGAGGTAATTAGCGAATTATTAGAGTCGTTTTTACTCTGTAGCTTATCCTTGATAACAATATCTGTCAGAGAAACATTACCTCGATTGATAGCTTCAATTCTATAGGCGATACATTGTCCAGGAATAATGTTAGATATAGGTTTTGTACTATACGCGCTGCTAGCACTACCTTCATAATTAACACCAATTGTGGCAAGGTTATTTAGACTACAGTCATGAATATACTGACTTTTGATCAATACCAATGCAGCATTTGCTTGAATAACATCACCGAAATCATTGCTAGGATAGTTGTACTGACTATTAATGATGTTTATTTGTCGCACATCGCTTGTCGTGTCTACAGAATAGGTATAATTACTAGGTTCATTCTGAGTGACACAGAGTCTTGTATAGCTACCTACTTGTGCTGGCGTCAAACTAAAACTATAGGTTCCATCATTACTAATGTTTACCGTCTGAGGTGAAAACGTCCCACTATCACCGGCACATTTATTCAAAGTAATGGTGTGACCGGTGGTAAAAGGGATACCAGATTCGGTAGGTGAATCGTACTTACCGTTGAAGTAAAAGACATTATTTAGATATTTATCTGATACATCGTCTTTATTTGGGCTTGCAACGTTACCGTTATCGTTAAATACCGTACCTGAAAATACATAGTTAGATCTATCATTTGTGATTGTACATGTCCAACTATCTCCGTACGTAAGCTTTAGATTCTTTGGGTCTAAAGTAGTAACGGTTGTACCATCCGATCTTCTACATGCATATAACGCAGTATAGTCTGCTAAATTTGTCGTTCCTGAGACCGCCTCTGTCAATGTATAGGTCTTGGTAGGATTAACCTTGAAAGTTCCTGTAGTACCTGTGCCCGTAGTAACTGTATTACCTGAACCCGTTGTAGTAACTGAGTTAATACCACTGGTAACGACGGAGTTATCTGCATTGTCCTTGATTTGAACAGTGAATTGATCGGTATTTGTTTTACGAGAAGAAGAGAGCACTTTAGTATATGTTAGGCGCGGCTGTGGCAAGTAGCAGTAACCATCAAATACAATGTTGATTAGCTGATCACCAGGGTTACCGAAATTGCTAAAGTCATAATAGTTTAAATCAGGATTATTACCATAAGTTACATCTACTCTAACTACAGGTTGATTAAAAGCAACGGATACTTTACACCTTTCGTCCACAGAGTCTGTACTACACAAAACGCTACTGGTAGTGGTAGTTTGACGATAGGGTGCCGTAGTCGTTATTCCGGTGCCTCTATATATTAAAGTTGGCGTCACACTAGTACCTGCACTGGTAAAACCCGTGATAGTTACTTGGTCAGAAAACTCGAAATACCTAGTTCCTGAACTTGTTGAACCTACATAGTTCACATCTATATCATAAATACTTAAACTGACATTAGTAAGGGCTTGAGACTCGTTGGTAAAACTGTTTTTAAAAGTATATGAGGCCGTACGAGATGACGCCTTGTTAGTAAAATCCTGGAAAAATTCAAATGATTGAAGGTTGCCCGCTAGCGTTTTAGGTCTATAAAAATTTGAGCCACCTGCATCTAAACTGCCAGTAGTAGTCAAACTGTTAGAAGCAACAGTGTAACTTTCACTTTTAAGACCCTTTAAAAGTTGGTTTACACCAAGAATAGGTGGTGATGCTGTCGATCCTAAGTTGTTGTAATCAGTGCTTGAAAACTCATCAGAAATGTAACCAGCAGGACATGTTGTTATTGCCGCAAAAGCTAAATAATTAGGTAGCAGTATTAATAAAGATGGTACAGCTATCCAACGCGTTACTCTTGACTTAAAAGCTGACAGTTCAATAGACGAATTCATAATAGCTCCGAGAGTAAGAATGGAATTTGGATATAGCTTTATGATAAGCATAATGTCTAAGTGACAATTAATATACAAAAATGAGATGAAAGTCTATTTATAGGGTATGAATAGCATAAAAGTTTACTCAAATAATATCTATTTAGTAACTCAAACTGTTACTACAGAGACGGTATTAATTTTTTATACATTCAGCAAGGTTGAATAGATACAGTTTAGCAAGTGATCAATAGTCATTTTTAAAAAAACTAATCATTATTTATTTAAAAAATACTTGTTATTTATCCATTTCTCTACAGCCATAAACAATTGCCTCGCAAACGCTTATAATAGAGTGTCAAAATCATCCATGACTGAATATACAGGGACAACAGTATGATCTGTTTTGTAGCTTCGTCCATTTGACGAATATGTCAATTCTCAGTGGCACTATTTTGTATAATCTAGCTGTATCTCACCGTATGAAACAAGGGAATGCTTGGACATATCAAGGAAGTCATAAGTAAACCGACATCTCACTTCACACCAGTATTGAACAAAGCCTTACCGTCTAGATAGGTAGGTATGACTGATATAAAAGGATCGACAACAATGAATTATTACAAGGATGCTGACAGCACCGAAACCCAAGAATGGCTTGAAGCCTTTGAGTCTGTGATCAAACATGCAGACAAAGATCGCGCGCAGTTTTTACTAAAAGCCTTATACAATATGGCAGTGCAAGAAGGCCTGCCATTCAACCGCCTTGATACTGCTTATATCAATACCATCGCAGTCGAGGACGAGCCGATGTATCCTGGCGACTTGACCATTGAGCGTAAGATCCGTGCGCTCATTCGCTACAACGCGCTGGCAATGGTGATGCGTGCCAACAAAAACGATGACGATCTAGGTGGCCATTTGGCGACATTTGCCTCTAGTGCCACGCTGTATGAGACAGGCTTTAACCATTTTTTTCGAGCCGCAAGTGATCATTTCGGTGGTGACATGGTTTATTATCAAGGTCACTCCGCGCCAGGTATCTATGCCCGTTCTTATTTAGAAGGCCGCTTGAGTGAAGACCAGTTGGATAATTTTCGCCGTGAGGTCGGTGGTAAAGGCTTATCAAGTTATCCGCATCCCTATCTGATGCCGGACTATTGGCAGTTCCCAACGGTATCAATGGGCTTAGGTCCGATCATGTCGATTTATCACGCGCACGTCCATCGCTATATGGAAAACCGTGGCTTGCTCGAAAAAGAAGGCCGTAAAATTTGGACTTTCTTAGGTGATGGCGAGACAGACGAGCCGGAGAGCTTGGGTGCCATCTCACTTGCTGGCCGCGAAAAACTAGATAACCTAATTTGGGTCATCAACTGTAACTTGCAACGCCTCGATGGCCCTGTGCGTGGTAATGGCAAGATTATTCAAGAGCTAGAGTCGGTATTTCGCGGTGCAGGCTGGCGCGTGATTAAAGTCATCTGGGGTGGTAACTGGGATACACTGCTTGATAAAGACGTGACAGGTGTGCTCAAGCACCGTATGGAAGAAGTGGTTGATGGTGAGTACCAGCTATATGAGGCACGTACTCCTGAATTTACCCGTAAAGAGTTTTTTGGTAAATACCCAGAGCTTGAAGAGATGGCCAATGAGCTGTCTGACCATGACATCGCGCGTCTAAACCGTGGTGGTCATGACCCAATGAAGGTCTATGCTGCCTTTAGTGAAGCCATGAAGACCAAAGGTCAACCAACAGTTGTCTTGGTCAAAACAGTCAAAGGCTATGGCTTATCGACGCAAGCGCAAGCGGTGAATAAATCGCACCAAATCAAAAAGCTAGATCATGAGTCATTGAAGTATTTCCGCGATCGTTTTGATTTGCCATTCAATGATGAAGAGCTTGAGACGCTGCCGTTCTATCGCCCAAAAGAAGACTCACTTGAGATGAAATATCTAAAAGGTCGCCGTGAAGCGTTGGGCGGTCATTTGCCAAACCGTCGTAGTGGTCATATTCCTCTAAATATCCCTGATTTATCGATTTTTGATCGTATCTTAAAAGGCAGTAATGGCAAAGAGCAGTCGACGACCATGGTGTTTGTCCGTCTGTTATCAGCGATGCTAAAAAACAAAGACATTCAAGATCGCGTCGTGCCGATCGTTCCTGATGAGGCGCGTACCTTTGGTCTAGAGGGTATGTTCCGCCAGTTAGGTATTTACTCGGCGTCAGGACAAAAATACACGCCTGAAGATAGTGAAGCGCTGATGGGCTATAAAGAAGCCATCGACGGTCACATGTTGGAAGAAGGCATCAACGAAGCAGGGGCGATGAGTACCTGGATTGCGCTGGCGACCAGTTATTCGGTCAACGCTTTACCCATGATACCGCTGTATATTTACTATTCTATGTTTGGCTTTCAGCGTGTGGGCGACTTGGCATGGGCGGCAGGCGACTGTCAGGCACAAGGTTTCTTACTTGGTGCGACAGCAGGCCGTACGACGCTCAATGGCGAGGGCTTGCAGCATCAAGATGGCCATTCGCAGATTTTGTTTAACACCGTACCGAACTGCGTGAGTTATGACCCTTGCTATGGTTATGAGCTGGCGGTCATCATGCATGATGGCCTACGCCGGATGTATGGTGAGGGTGAGCGCGTGTATTATTACTTGACCCTCATGAACGAAAACTACGAGCAGCTCGCCATGCCAGAGGGCGCGGAAGAAGGCATCAAGCGCGGGATGTATTTGCTAGAAGACAATGGCTCAAGCCAAGTACAGCTGCTTGGTTCTGGAGTTATCTTACGCGAAGTACAAAAAGCGGCGAAGATTTTAAAAGAAGAGTTTAATATCACCGCAAATGTCTGGAGCGTTACCAGCTTTAATGAGCTGACACGTGACGGTATGGCATGTGATGACTACAATCGCTTGCACCCAATGGATGAAGAAAAAGTGCCATGGGTCACAGAGCAATTGGCACCGCATAAAGGGGTGGTGGTCGCGGCAACAGACTATATGCGTAACTACTCAGAGCAGATACGTGGCTGGTTGCCTGATAGCCGTCCTTATACCACATTGGGTACCGATGGTTATGGCCGCTCAGATACCCGCGAAAAACTACGTAGCTTCTTCCATGTAGATGCCGCTCATATCGTGGTGGCGACTCTCAAGCGCTTGGCAGATGAAGGCGAAGTAGAAATGCGCTTGGTCAAAGATGCCATCTCAAGTTTTGAGATTGAGGCCGATCAGCCGCCAGCATGGCAGCAGCAGCCTTATTACGATCATTTCCCAGATGCACCAGCTCCTGACAACATCAACCCAAGTCCTGTGCCTGAGTTTGTCAGTGAAGAGGATGATGAGATCAGTAATGAAGGCCGCGCCGAAGATCAAGCTGACGTGACGCTGCTCAATGACGATGATGTCAAAGAATAATAACGATAAGACGAGGAGATAAACCATGGACATTAAAGCCCCCGATTTGGGTGTCGATAGTGCCGAAGTCAGCGAAATTATGGTCGAAGTTGGCGATGTCATCGAAAAAGACGACAATATCATTTTATTAGAGTCTGACAAGGCATCAGTGGAAGTACCAAGCTCTGCTGCTGGTAAAGTCACCAAAATCAGCGTTGCTGTTGGTGATCAAGTCAGTGAAGGCATGGTGCTGATCGAGGTCGATAGCGATGCCGATAGCGGCGCAGATGATGAGTCTGATGATAGCTCTAAAAATGAGCAAAAACAGCCTGAAGCGGATACAGAGAATAGTAAATCTACAGAAGTGGCTGCTACAAATAATGATAAAGCAGAGCAGACAAAGGATAAGTCTGATACTTCTGAGCCTGAAGAGGGTACTGGTCGTGCAACGACTCACGCATTGCCAGATTTAGGTGTTGAAGAAGCGCAAGTGGCCGAGATCATGGTCAGTGTCGGTGATACCGTCAGTGCCGAGCAATCGATTTTGTTGATTGAGTCGGACAAGGCCTCGGTGGAAGTACCAGCTCCTATCGCTGGTAAGGTCGAAAAAATACTGGTCGAAGCAGGCGATATGGTCGCCAACGGTCAAGATTTTATTGTCATTATTGGTGAGGATGAGACCAGTAGCACGTCTGAAACACAGGGGTCTAGAACAGAAGCTGTGTCAGCCAAAGCAGATAGCGAGGCTGGCAGCAGTGAGCAGCAAGCCAGTGCTAAAAAACAGTCGACCGCTGCGCCAAAACAAAGCGCTCAAGAGACAGGCGCTAGTGCTGCCAGCAAAAGCGGTGGCAAGCTGACAGAAAGTCAAGTGAATGAAAAGCTTGTCGATGTGTATGCAGGTCCTGCCGTACGTAAGCTGGCACGCCAAATGGGTGTAGATATTACTCAAGTGAGTGGCTCAGCGCTCAATGATCGTATCTTAAAAGAAGATGTGTTTGCTCATGTCAAAGAAAGCTTAAGCAAACAAAAAGCGGCGCCGACAAACAGCGCTGGCGCTCAGGCAAGCCTGCCAAACTTACCCGATATGAGTAATATCGAAATTTGGGGAGAGACTGAGACTCAGGATTTAAGTCGTCTACAAAAGGTCTCTATACCGCAGCTTAACTACAATACCTTGCTGCCACAAGTCACACAGTTTGATTTGTCCGATATTACTGAGACTGAAAAACTGCGTGGTGAGCTCAAAGGCGGTATGAAAGCTGAAGGTATTGGCTTTACTATCCTAGCCTTTGTGGTAAAAGCGACGGCTCATGCCTTGACCCAGCACCCACGCTTTAACAGTCATTTGAGCGATGACAATACTCAGATTATCGTACGCAAAAGCGTCAACATGGGTATCGCTGTGGCGACGGATGATGGGCTTATCGTACCCGTTATCAAAAACGTTCAAGACAAAGGTCTTAAGCAGATCGCTATCGAGATTGGCGAGCTGGCAGGTAAGGCTCGTGATAAGAAGCTTGGCACCAAAGACTTGCAAGGTGCAAGCTTTACGATTTCGAGCCAAGGGAACTTAGGCGGTACGGCATTTACGCCGCTGGTCAACTGGCCACAAGTGGGTATCTTAGGCGTCTCTGAAGCCAGTAGGCAGCCGCGCTGGAACGAAACCAAGCAGACGTTTGAGCCGCGTTTGATGCTGCCGCTGTCGTTGTCTTATGATCACCGAGTGATTAATGGTGCTGATGCAGCAGTGTTTACCCGTTATATCGCCACCTTGTTAGCCGATCCGCGCCGTATCTTGCTGTAGCTCTGACTGGCAGCACTTTTGAGTGCTGTTTGGCTAATAGCGGCTGATAGATTGCATCAATGGTTATGTATTATAAAAAGACTGTCTGCACGGATGGTCTTTTTTTATGGGTTTATGACATTAAGTGCGCCAATATTATAGTGGATTGATTATAAAAAAATAACAATAAACAGATTGCAGCAAATCATATAGACAAAAAAGCCAGCACATCGGCTGGCTTCTTATCTGGCATACTTTACTTGCTATGATAGATGTATTAGAACTGTTTAACAAAAGCAACGCCATATACCCATGGGCTAATATCAATCTCACCAGCATCTACGCCGTCCAACTTAGCATCGGTTTTGATATCCATGTAGCGCGCATCGATACGGAAAGATTCAGTAGGTGCATATGGGATGTCAAGACCGATGTGACCAGCAACACCCACGCTATCGTCAAGATCTAAATCTGCACCATTAGAAACTCTTTCTTTAAAGAAAGTGGTGTAGTTCACACCAACACCAACGAAAGGCTTCACATTCATAGGCAGGTTATAGCCATCGAAGTGATACTGTACAGATAGAGTAGGGGGTAGATGCTGAGTTTTGCCTGTTAAAACAGGATTGCCATCTGCATCATTTAGGTCAAAATCATGATGAAATGGAATGGCTGCTAGTAGTTCAACACCAACGTTATCAGCAACAAAGTATTCGCCACTGATGGTTGGGCGCACATCGCCATCAACATCTACTGATAAGCCATTGTCTAAAGTACCGTTGTCGCTTTTAGGGTCAACATAGTGTGCACCGGCAGCGATACTCCAAGTACCAGCAGGAACGGCAAAAGCAGAAGTCATAGTAAGTGCAGTAGCAGCGGCTAAAACTAGGGATTGTAGTTTCATCGTTTGATTCCTTAACGTAATAGAGGATTATCAGTCAGCTAATGAGGGATGACAGTAGTGACCAATACATAATATTATGATTATTGATTAATCTGTAACATTATAACGCCATTATAATACAAAACCACTATTTCTGTAAGGTAATAAATGGTTATTCTCAGTATTAAACCAAGACTTTTGCATAAAGTTATCGATATCGAGGTATTGTGAACTTTTAGAAGTGAGTTATAGGTAAAGGATAAAGGTTTTATTTTATAAACGGAGGCGCGCCATACTATGCTTGGTTATTGTAGTAATTCTCCTCTGCGTTGTACTAACGCACGGACGATGCAGCTATTAAATGAAGTAGATGGCTGTTGTCCTGAGTGCCATCTGTTTTTGTTGCCTGCCCAAAATATCAGCCACCAGTTAAAGGTCGATGAACGGTTTTTACGGTCGGCCATCTTGGCAATTGCCTTTACGCTGTTGATAACTGTCTATATTTACTATAAAAATTTTGTATAATCTGAGGGCACACGCTAGCTGTGGATAACACGCAGCCGCCGATCGACGCCTTTTAAGTCAGCTTTGGCATTATGGTGGTCACGGTGATGTTTTTTGCGGCAATGGCGATTTATTTTATTTATCCACGCGCGGGTTTTACCGCATAAGGTCAGCATGCTATTCCAATCTATACGGCGCTTACGTTTTTTTGTTTATGATATTTTGCAAAATGATGAGCATGACACTCGGTTTAGCCGTTATGTGGACTACTTCCTGATTTTTTTGATCATGACCAATGTCGCCGCTGTGATTGCCGAGTCTGTAGACAACTGGTATTACCCTTATCAAGACTATTTTATTTGGTTTGAAAATTTCTCTATCGTTATTTTTTCTATCGAGTATTTGCTGCGTCTGTGGAGTGTGGCCGAAGCCAAACCAGATAATACCACTTGGCGTCAGCGCTGGGAGTGGCTCAAAAGCCCGTCGGCGATGATCGACTTGATTGCAATCGCCCCTGCCTTTTTAAACTTCTTTGTCTCTATTGACTTGCGTTTCTTGCGTATTTTGCGTCTGTTTCGGATTTTGAAACTCACCCGCTACTTTGCCTCTATGCGTATCTTGCTGGTGGTCATCAGTAAAGAAAAAGGCTCGTTTCAAGCGGTTATCTTTATCTTGATTATCATGATTGTCACCGCCTCTAGCGGGATTTATTTGGTCGAAAATCACGCGCAGCCAGATGAGTTTGAGTCGATACCGAAGGCGATGTGGTGGGCGGTGGTGACGCTGACGACCGTCGGCTATGGTGATGTCATACCGATCACCAATGCAGGTAAGATATTGGGTGCCATCATTACCATATTGGGTGTGGGTCTGGCGGCATTGCCAGCTGGTATTTTGGCGACTGGTTTGGCCAATGAGCTGGCCCAGCGCCGCGAGGAGTTAGAGCAGCATTTTCGTGAGCAGCTGATTGACAGTGATTTTGATTTGGTGCAAAACCAGATGATGATTGACAAGATTCGCCGTGAGCTGGGGCTGGACAAGGAGCAGGCGCAAAATATCGTCTTACAAGTACTGCGTGAGCAAGAGCTTGAGCGCCGCGAAAGAGAGGTGGAAAGGCGGCAAAAGAATTACTGCCCGCACTGCGGCGAGCCGTTATAGAGCAGTGCACTACTCAACACGCCCTAGTCTTTTTTATCCGTTTTGTGTTTGAGAGGTTTTTACAGCTTTATTTCGACAGCTTCATTCCTGCGATTTCATTTTTATGGTCTCATTTTCTGGTTTTAATGGCTGCAGTCAAACGCTGTGGCTGATTTCTCTTTATAGGCCTTGAGGGATAGGAAGGGCGCGCGCCAGTTCATAGGCGACTTGCTGCGCGGCTGTGGCCAAATCCTCTGCGGCCAGTGGTAAGTTTTGCAAAGTTAGATGCCAGTCATCTACTTCTCGGCGCAAATGAGCGACCCAAAGTGTTTGGCAGTCGCGTGGCAGCTGTTTGAGATTGACTTCAAAACAGCGATTGCCTTCATCATCACTCAGGTGTATCTCGCCTTTTTTGACTCGAGAAAAAGGGTGGCCGTGATAAGAGTTGGCCATCATGGCGATATGGGTGATATGCGCAGGAATTTTGTCTAAATACAGCCTGATCTGCTCTTGATCAAGCGGTGCCAAATACATGGCCTGCTCACCGCGATCTTTGCCATTTAAGCTATCGCCTTGATGGCGTACCGACTCCGCTTTGTCTCGCAGCTGCTTAAACCACACGATATCGCTGATGGTGCAATTGTCATCGTATAACGCGCACGCGATGTCGATATCTATCGCGCCTTGGTTTTTTTTAAAACGTTTTAGCAGTCCCTTTGGCTCAATTCTGGTAAATTCGTAGTTTAGCGCAAAAAACAAAGTCCCCGCATCTAAGCCTAGTCCTCTTAAGCTGTCGGAAAGTAGTGGCGATGGGGTCGTGGTCGACATAGTATTCCTTTTACAATGGTTCGAGTTGCAATGGTTCGAGGATGTTATCGTGGTTTGAGTCTGTAACGCTTAAGACAAAATAACACCAGTTAATCAGGCTTATTATCAGTGGCGTTATTGGCGCTGTTATCCAAGACGGCTCGATATAGCAGCTCGGGATGAGCATTGAGCAGGCCACTACCAAAGCCGCGTAACCACCAAACCAGCTGTGAGGTTAGGTTGACCGTGGCTTTGATGGTTAGGGTGTCGTCATCATTGACGGTGACGACTTGATCGTCACTAAGCTTACTTTCTGTCAGACTCTTGCCAGCTTGTTTGGTGAATTGTAGCTCAATGGCCGTGTTTTTGCCACGCTCAGGCAGCTCGCCAAACAACGGATGACTAAAGCCCATACTGCCTGCCTCCAAATAGGTATCAAGCTGAAAATCCTCTGGCGTTTGTGCCGGACTCTCTAAAATCTCGACGCTATCAAACCGGTGCAGAGCAAAGGTGCGAATGATGGCTTCTGGGTCATCGGTACGGGTCGCTAGTAAATAGATAATCACGCCGCGCTGAATGATGGCAATGGGGTTTAGCGTATATTCGCTGGCCTCATTTTTGTTGCTACGGGTGTAGCAGGCTTTGACCTGCAATTGATAAAAAAGCGCGTGATACAGATTGTCTTTGCTCTCGAGGTCAATGTGCGGGGCGATTAAGGGCTGAGTAGCAGGCTCAATGCGTACTCGGTCGATCCAAGAGTGCGTGACTTTACTGTTTTTTAGCTGTCGTCTTGCTAAATCAAACCAAGGAAACAGCTCGTCTAAAATCACGGGCGGTAATAGCTGGGTGAGATTGGCCTCTACCATATTAAAAGCCACCGCTTGTGATAGATTCATATGCGGTAGGCTGTGTAGCGGGGCATCGTCACGCCAGCGCCAGCCTTGCGGGTTGGCGTTGTTTTTTTCGATGGGAAAGCGTTTGGACAAGGCGTTTAGGTCGCGCTGTACGGTGCGCAGACTGATGTCAAACCCTGCAAGTTTGAGCTGCTCGTAAATGTGCGTCGTTCCCACCCAGCGATTGCGCTGTA
>Ga0098064_100102_pt1 | contig 17780 bp, 14 predicted proteins | sample 24BtaG_FD_77061 | JGI IMG/M metagenome (GOLD analysis project Ga0098064, IMG submission 77061) | Marine viral communities from Cariaco Basin, Caribbean Sea - 24B_WHOI_OMZ_CsCl | ecosystem: Environmental > Aquatic > Marine > Oceanic | place: Caribbean Sea: Cariaco Basin | collected 2014-11-08
GCGATCTCGGTGGGCATCTACAAAGGCGTGCCGGTGCTGGACCTGGACTACCCGGAAGACAGCAAAGCCGACACCGACCTGAACGTGGTGATGACCGAAAACGCCGAGCTGATAGAGGTGCAGGGCACCGCTGAAGCGGGCGCGTTCAGCCGCCAGGAACTGAACGCCATGCTGGACCTGGCCGAAAAAGCCGGTGAAGAGCTGCGCGAGAAGCAGCGTGAAGCGCTGGGCATCCGCGGTTAAGGGAACTCGGTATTACGGAGTCCTGAACGCAACAGGCCAGCGGTAAGCTGGCCTGTTGCCGGTGCGACGCGGGAAGTAGCTAACGCTTAGAGCGCTAAATCATACTCAACGATCAGCGGTGCGAACTCGGAGAAGGTCGCATCGTAATCAATCCACGCGTCCACCACGTGACGACGGAAGTTGGGGCCGACCAGTTGGTAGTCGATCCGCCAGCCTTCTTGACGATCACGGGGCACGTCTTGGTCAAGTTTTGGCCACCAGGTGTACTCGCCTGCATCGCGATTAATTTCGCGGAAGGTGTCGATAAAGCCGGTGGGGCCAAGCACCTGATCCATCCAGGCACGCTCTTCCGGGCGGAAGCCCGAGGTGAGCTGGTTGTCCGACCAGTTGGCCAAATCGATGGTTTTATGGGCAATGTGCCAAGTACCGCAGATGATGTATTCGCGGCGTTTGCGCGACATCTTCGTCAGGTACTCCTGGTACTGCTCCATAAACGCCTGTTTGGCTTTTTGGTCACTTCCATCAGGCATCAGGAAGGTGGCAATGCTGAAGCGGTCGTAATCCGCCTGCAGAAAGCGCCCTTCGTGGTCGCACTGAGGGAACCCCAGGCCGTACATGATGGCTTTGGGGATTTTGCGGCAATAGAGTGCCACACCGGAGAAACCATCCTCCTCAGCATCCAGGAAGTAGCCTTCGTAGCCTTCCGGATAGAGGATGTGGTCACCCAGTTCGAAACTTTTCGCCTTGATGTTCTGCACGCAGACCACGTCGGCATCCTGCTGAGCCAGCCAGTCCAGGAAGCCACGGTCGACGGCATCACGTATACCATTGACATTGATGCTGGCAATTTTCATAAATCGTCCCTTTTGCGTCGCTGCTGTATGATACCCGACGTTTAGACGTTTGGGTAAAGGCCGTGAGTAAAACTTGCCATTTACCCTACTTTTATTGTTGCTTTCGTGCCGATTGAAACCTACCGCTTAGTGAGGAATGCCGTGGCCACCACTCTACAACCCTACCAGCGCGATTTCATTGCTTTTGCCATTGAACAGGGCGTACTTAAGTTTGGCGAGTTTACGCTGAAATCTGGCCGCGTTAGCCCCTACTTTTTTAATGCTGGGCTGTTCCAAACCGGTCGGGCGCTGGCCAAGTTAGGCTGCTTTTACGCCCAGGCCATTGTAGATAGTAGCTTGAAAGCCGACGTGCTGTTTGGCCCGGCCTACAAAGGCATTCCGCTGGCGGCGGTCACCGCGGCGGCGCTGGCCGACCATCACGACCTGGATATGCCTTACTCCTTCAATCGCAAAGAGGCCAAAACCCACGGCGAAGGCGGCAACATTGTGGGCGCGCCGCTGTCTGGCGATATTTTGATCATTGATGACGTGATCACGGCGGGCACCGCGATCCGTGAAGTGATGGGCCTGATTGAGCAGAGCGGTGCCCGTGCCGGTGGGGTGATCATTGCCCTGGACCGCCAGGAGCGTGGCCAGGGCGAGCAGAGCGCCATCCAGGAAGTGCAGTCCCAGTATGGCGTGCCGGTGGTCAGCATCGTGTCGCTTGAGCAAGTGCTCACCTACCTGGAAGAGCAGTCAGGTAGCGACCTCAGCAGCCATGCCGAGGCCGTGCGTGCGTACCGCGACCGCTACGGTATCGCCGGTTAGGTTGCGTCGCCCATGGGCAGTGCGCCAGCGTAGTCTTGTTGGCGCCACGCTTCGTAACTGACCACCGCCACGGCGTTGGAGAGGTTCAGGCTGCGGTTGTTGGGCTGCATGGGAATGCGCAGTTTTTGCTCTGCGGGCAGCATGGCGTGCACCTCGGGGGAGAGCCCGGCGGTTTCCGAGCCGAACAGCAGCACATCCCCCGGTGCGAAGTTGGCATCACTGTGGGCGCGGGTGCCTTTGGTGGTAATCGCCCAGATGGTGCGCCCCTGCATGGCGGTGTAAAACGCCGTAAAATCCGCGTGACGGGTCACGTTGGCAAGGTCGCGGTAGTCTAAACCAGCGCGGCGCAGCTTTTTCTCTTCGAGATCAAAGCCCAGCGGCTCGATCAAATGGAGACGGCAGCCGTTGTTCGCCACTAGGCGCATAATGTTGCCCGTATTGGGAGCCATCCGCGGCTCGAATAGCGCTACTTCAAACATCACCACCTGCCTATGAGTTACCTGCTGTATTAGCCTGCTGCGCCTTCGTCAGCGCCGCTGATTGTAATAGAAATTGCCCCGAAACACTTGTAGAGGTCACCCTTCGCCATGACGCCCCAACCGCCAAAGAGCATTCTTAGCCGTATCAAAGGGCTCAACCCACGCCAGCAAGAAGCGGTGCGCTATATCGATGGCCCCTGCCTGGTACTGGCGGGTGCGGGGTCGGGCAAAACCAGCGTGATCACCACCAAGATTGCCTACCTCGTGCAAGAGTGTGGCATGAGCGCACGCAAAATTGCCGCAGTGACCTTTACCAACAAGGCCGCCCGAGAGATGAAAGAGCGGGTGGGCCAGATGCTGAAGGGCAAAGAGGGCCACGGGCTGACGGTTTCGACCTTCCACAACCTGGGGCTCAACATCATTCGCGGCGAACTGAAGACCTTGGGCTACAAGCCGGGGTTTTCGCTGTTCGACCCGGAAGACGCCAAGGCGCTGCTGCGGGACTTGATGAATAAAGACGCTCAGGTCGATGCCGAGCAGATCAACGCCGTTCAGGCCAAGATTTCCCAGTGGAAGAACGACCTGGTGCTGCCCGGGGATGCGCTTTCGTTTGCTGCCGATGACGACGAGCATTTCGCGGCACGGGTGTACGAAGCCTACGTTCGCCACCTGAAAGCCTACAACGCGGTGGATTTCGACGACCTGATTCTGCTGCCCGTGGTGCTCTTGCAGCGTGACCCGGAAGCACTGGCCCGCTGGCGGCGCAAAATCCACTACATGCTGGTGGATGAGTATCAGGACACCAACGTCTCCCAGTACCTGCTGGTAAAGCTGCTGATGGCCGAACGCGCCACCTTTACCGTGGTCGGCGACGACGACCAGTCGATTTACGCCTGGCGGGGCGCACGGCCGGAAAACCTGGTCACCCTGGGGGAGGATTTCCCGCGCTTGAAAGTCATCAAGCTGGAGCAGAACTACCGCTCTACCGGCACGATACTGCGCGCCGCCAACACGCTGATTGCCAACAACCCCCACGTCTACGACAAAACCCTGTGGTCGGAGATGGGCGACGGCGCGCCGATTCGCGTGGTGGTGAACCGCCATGAAGAGGCCGAGGCCGAGCGGGTGGCTAGCGAGATGCTGACGCGTCGCATTAAAGAAAACGCCGAATGGCGCGATTTTGCGGTGCTTTACCGGGGCAACTTCCAGGCGCGGCTGCTGGAATTGAAGCTGCAGCACTATCAGATCCCTTACAAGCTCTCCGGCGGCACGTCGTTTTTCTCGCGTAACGAGATCAAGGACGCCATGGCGTATCTGCGCCTGCTGATCAACCCTGCCGATGACAACGCCTTTTTGCGCATCGTCAACGTGCCCCGGCGGGAAATTGGCCCCGGCACGCTGGAAAAGCTCGCCAACTATGCCACCGAGCGCTCGATCTCGCTGTTTGCTGCCTGCCATGAGCTAGGGCTTGAACAAACCCTGCCTACCCGCGCCGTGGAGCGCCTCTCGCGCTTTACCCACTTTATTGATGGTGTGCGCAAGCGGATGGATCAGGGCGATGCCATTGCCGCGATCCGCGATATGCTGCGGGATATGGATTACGAGGCGTGGCTCTACCAAAACGCCAGCGCCCCTACTATTGCCGAGCGGCGCATGGCCAACGTATGGATTTTGATTGATCAATTAGAGAAGTCGCTGAACCGCGATCCGGAAGACGCAGATGACTCTACCGCAACAGAAACCGACGGCGTAGAAGCGGCCATTTCACGCTTAGTGCTGCGGGATATTTTGGAGCAACAGGCCGAAGAGGATGACTCTGACCGGGTGCAGCTGCTCACCATGCACGCCTCGAAAGGGCTAGAGTTCCCCCACGTTTACTTGATGGGCCTGGAGGAGGATCTGCTGCCCCACCGTAACGCCATCGAGATGGGTACCGTGGAAGAAGAACGGCGTTTAGCCTACGTGGGCATTACCCGCGCCCGACGCACGCTAACGCTGACCCTGGCGCGCCAGCGCAAGGCCTATGGCGAGCTGATGGACTGCCAACCCAGCCGCTTTTTGGATGAGCTGCCCGCGGATGATTTGGAGTGGGAGGGCCGCGCTGATAAAGAGGACCCGGAGAAAAAGCAGGCACGCGGCAAGGATGCCATTGCTGGGCTGCGCTCGCTGCTGGGATAAGCGTGCTGGGCAAGCGCTATGTATCGCGCAAAAAAATATCCACAGAGGGTTTGGAGCACCCACCTGTGGATATTTTATAACGCCTGGCCTACCCGCCCCATGAGGGCGGGCTGCTAACGCTTACTGTACTTGCGAGACCATGTAATCCACCACGGCCATAATCTCTTCATCGGAAGCGCTGCTACCACCACGCGGCGGCATCACGCCTTTACCGTTGAAGACGCTTTGGTAGAGTGCATCGGTACCCTGCTCAATACGCGGGCCCCAAGCTTCAGCGTCGCCAATCTTCGGTGCACCCGCCACGCCAGCGGCGTGACACGCCACACAGCCCACACTGGCGTAAAGCGCTTCACCGTCTAAACCGCTGCCACCGCTGGAAGCGTCTTCTTCACTGGCGACTGCTTCATCTTCGCTGGCCACAGCATCTGCCGTCGCCATCTCGTCGCTACTACTCTCGTCAGTTGCTTCGGCAGCCGCGCCTTCATCACCGCCACCTAGCTCAGGAACTTCCATGACAGGCTCGACCATATACGCTGTCGCCGCTTCCATCTCTTCGTCTGACAAGTTGGGGTTGCCGCCACGGGCAGGCATTGCGCCAATACCATTAATGGCGTGGTCTAGCAGCGTGGCAAAACCTTGCTCAGTACGCTCAGCCCAGGCCGCTTCGTCACCGCGCACCGGTGCTCCAGCGGCACCCGTTTCGTGGCACGCCATACAGACGTTGTTGTAAATACCGGCACCGTCAATTTCACCACCACCGCTACTGCTGGCCGCGGCCGGAGCTGCCGCCGTACCACAGTCTTGGCCTTGAAGGCAGAGTTGTCCTACCGGCGCTAGGCGCTCAGCGATTGCGTCACGCGCTGCATCTTGGGCATAAGCACCGGATGTGCCTGCCATGACGCCGAGGGCCGCCAGCCCGCTCATGATCAGCTTAGATTTCACTCTCACCACCTCTTAAGTTTTATTTAATAAAAGCTTAGTGCTTCAAAATTAGTGCTTATGCTTGATACCTAGCGCTTGGAGACGCCGCACTTGCCCCTGATGCAGCAATACCACTATCTACTTTGGCAACCCAGACGCCAAGACATACGTATGGAGTTAGTATACCGAGAACATAAAGGGTAAGAAAATGCTACTAAGCGCGGCAATTCAACCTACAACGCCGATAAGCGGAGGATGACGCTACTGAACGGCCAGATTAATACCACCCTAACAAGCGCTCGCGCCCCAGTTGTATGAACCCCGCTTGGGCATAAACCCGCTGAGCAGGCGTATTCTGTTCATCCACCGTGAGAGTTAAGCACTGCGCCCCGGCCTGGGCAGCCAAGCTTTGGGCATGCTCAATAATAACGTGCCCCAGCCCCTGCCCGCGCCATTCCGGAACCAGCCCCATAAGTTGCAGGCTCCACTGCAAAGAGGGGGTGGCGAGCAACAATACTCCTACCGGCTCTTCTTGGTATTCCAGCCAATACCAGTGTTGTGGATAAGCCGAAGTCGCCTGAGATTGGAACCCAGCTAGCAGCGTGCTAACCGGCAGCGCATGGCGCAGCGCTGGGCAATCCAGAGAATCTTCACCTACCCGCGCCAGTAACGCCTGCTGTTCAGCCAGCGTTAACGCCTTGAAAGGGCGTAATCTCAACGGCTGTTGAGGCGCTAGGGCTGCTCGGCATGGCCACGCACGATGCTCTAGGGTGGCCATCGCACGCATACCGCTTTTAATTAACGTGTCTTCCCACGCTGCCCACGGCTCAGTGAGCACCACATGGCAAAGGATGATCGGCTGCTGCTTCACCCACCCCGGCAGGGCACTCAACAGAGCCTGGGCGGCGGCATCGTTATGCCTGGGCAGCCATAGCTGCGCCGTTTGGTTTGCCAGCGGCTGTACCCAGGCAGTCGCGCGTATATATTCGCCTTCCATCGCCACCCACAAACCCTGCCAATCAGACTCAGTCGACGCCGTTAAGGCCTGCTGCAAGCCAGCCTGCAGGGAAGGAGTGTGGACAGCCGCTAAATGCAGCAGCGCTTCGCGTCGTCGATGTGCGGGACAGGGCACCACCTGATAGCGGCTAGCGTGGTGGCGCTGCGCGTCGGATGTCACAACGACTCTCCTTATTTAGTAACCCTAAGGCTTAATCACTTTAAGGCTTAATAAGCCTACGAAAGGATAATATGCCTTTTTACAAGGTTTAAGTTTTCGTTAAGTAATGTCAACGAGAGTATCGGGAAATACGATGGAGATTGCCCGATGGCTCATCTACGTTCACTGCCCTTAACGTCTTTGCGCTGGCAAGAAGCGCTTAACAGACATGATCAAACGCAGCTAAAACAGTTGATACAGGCGCGTTTCGCGCATCAACACAACGCCACGGTCCATCACTTTCTACCGCGCCTATTTGGCCTTTGGCGGCTAGGCAGGATAGCCAACCGCCTTAGAAAAGACTGGCGTTGATCAGCAGGTGTGCCACGATACTGGCTACGTAACCTAACAAAATAGCGGGCACCCAGCGCAAATGCACCGCAAACGTGTAGATACCACGGGCTTGCCCCATCAGCGCTACCCCGGCAGCCGATCCCATGGAGAGCAGGCTGCCCCCCACACCGGCTGTCAGAGTGATCAGCAGCCAGTTGCCTTCCGACATATCCGGCGCCATGGAGAGCACGGCGAACATTACTGGAATGTTATCCACCACCGCTGAGATCAGCCCCAGCACCACGTTGGCCCACACCGGGTCCCAGCCGCCGTAAAGCGTTTCCGAAAGCAGGCTGAGATAGCCCATGAACCCCAGGCCACCCACACACATCACCACCCCGTAGAAGAACAGCAGCGTGTCCCACTCGGAGCGGGCGATACGGCTGAAGATATCGAACGGCACCACGCTGCCTAGCTGCTCCAGCTTTTTCCAATCTCCGCGGCGGGAGTAACGCTCACGTTTGCGCTCCAGCGAACGGGGCAAACTGCGACGCAGGTAATAGCCAAAGAATTGCAGCAGGCCTAGACCAAACATCATGCCCATAGCGGGCGGCAGGTACAGAATCGAGTGGCACAGCACAGAGATCGCCACGGTGATCAAGAACAGTACGATGATGCGCCGGGCGCCCCGCTTCAACCATACGTTCTCGGTGAGCGCAGCGGGCTGACGATTGACGATGAAAAAGTTCATGATCACCGCAGGCACCATGAAATTCACGATGGCAGGTACCAACAGTGCAAAGAAGCCTTCGAAAGGCACCTGACCGGCTTGCCACACCATCAGTGTGGTGATATCGCCAAACGGGCTGAACGCACCACCGGCGTTGGAGGCCACCACCACGTTGACACAGCAGAGGCTGATAAACTTGTTATCCCCCTCGGCGACCTTTAGCACCACCGCACACATCAGCATGGCAGTCGTCATGTTGTTGGCGATGGACGAAATACCGAACGCCAAACAGCCGGTAATCCAGAATAGGCTCCGGTAGCTAAACCCCTTGCGCACCAGCCACGCACGCAGTGCATCGAACACACGACGCTCTTCCATGGCGTTGATGTACGTCATCGCCACCAGGAGGAACAGCAGCAGCTCGGTATACTCGAGCAGCGTCTCTTTGAAGGCGCTCTCTGCCTCATGGGGCATACCTGCTTGTACGTAGACCCACGCGACCATGGCCCAGATCAGGCCAGCAGCCACCAGAACCGGTTTGGATTTACGCATGTGGATGATTTCTTCACTCATGACCAGGGCATAGGCCAGAATGAAAATGGTCACGGAGACAATACCGGCAAGTGAGGTGGTGAGATCGAGGGGGCCAGCAGCAGCAAAAGCAAGAGAAGGAAAAGCGAAGAGGCAGAGTGCGGTCAACAACCAAGCAACGCGGCAAGCGGGATGCCGAGTTGCAAGGACGTTAGGTGGTTTCATAGCAGCGTGATCCTGGCAGGGTTAGAGAATACCGCCACGATAATAAGCACACTAACTATGTGCTGCAACGCAGCGATGGCGCATAAGATGCGGCTATTTGCCGCATCTTGTAAAGCGCTTTATTCATCCAACTGCAATTAATTGTGACACGGCACTTATTCGACGGTCACACTCTTGGCAAGGTTACGCGGTTGATCCACATCGGTGCCTTTGAGCACCGCTACGTGATAGCTCAGCAGCTGCAACGGTAGAGTGTAGAGCAGTGGTGCCAGTGCTTCGTGTACTTCAGGAAGTTCCAACACACGGATATCATCTTGAGAGCTGATTCCTACCTTTTGATCGGCAAACACAAACAGCTGGCCGCCGCGGGCGCGCACTTCTTGAAGGTTGGATTTCAGCTTTTCCAACAGGTCATCATTCGGGGCTACTGAAATTACCGGCATCTCGCTATCCACCAGCGCCAGCGGGCCGTGCTTAAGCTCCCCGGCAGGATAGGCTTCCGCATGGATATAGGAAATCTCCTTGAGCTTCAGCGCGCCTTCTAAAGCAATGGGGTAGTGCGCCCCACGACCCAGGAAGAGCGCGTGATGCTTCTCTGCAAATGCCTGAGAAAGCACTTCGATCTGCCGATCGAGACCCAACACCTGCTGACAGAGCGCGGGCAGTGCCTGCAGGGCGCCAATGATCTCTGGCTGCTCTGGCTGGCCTTTCGCTTTACTGACCGATAGCGTCAACAGCATCAGCGCAATCAACTGAGTGGTAAAGGCTTTAGTCGAGGCCACACCAATTTCGGGGCCTGCGCGGGTCATCAGCGACATGTCCGACTCCCGCACCAGCGAGCTTCCGGGCACGTTGCAGATCGCCAGCGAGCCGACATAGTTGAGCGTTTTAGCAAAGCGCAGCGCCGCCAGCGTATCGGCCGTTTCTCCAGACTGGGACAGCGTTACAAAGAGCGTGCCTTCCGGCACCACCGGGTGGCGGTAGCGATATTCCGACGCCACTTCGACCTGTACCGGCACCCCAGCATAGCGCTCCAACCAGTAACGCGCGACCATGCCTGCATGGTAGCTGGTGCCACAGGCAATAATATGCACATGGCGCGTTTTCTGGAACAGCGCCAGCGCATCCGGCCCAAAACTCTCTACCAACACGCCGTGGCTACTTAAACGCCCTTCCAGCGCGGCACTAATAACAGCGGGCTGCTCAAAAATCTCTTTGAGCATGTAATGACGATATTCGCCTTTGCTAGCCGCACCGTCGCCATGTTCAAAGGTATGGATAGGGCGCTCAACGTCATTGCCTTGGCGATCAACAATGCGAATCACCCCATGCTCACGCAGCTCGACTAAATCGCCCTCTTCCAGATAGATAAAGCGGTCGGTCACTTGAAGCAGCGCCAGCGGATCAGAGGCTAAAAAGGCTTCATCAATACCAACACCTACCACCAAGGGGCTGCCTTGGCGTGCGCCCACGACCACGCCGGGCTCGGCCGCACTCATTACACCCAGGGCGTAGGCACCGCCCAAGCCACTAACAATCTCTTGTGTCGCCTCAAACAGCGTCTTGCCCGTAGCGAGTTTGTCCGCCAGCAGGTGGGCGATCACTTCAGTATCGGTTTCCGAAGTGAACGTGTAACCGCTGCCTTGCAGCGTCTCTTTAATCTGCTCGTAGTTTTCGATAATGCCGTTATGCACCACGGCGACGTTATCGCTGCTGTGGTGCGGATGGGCATTGGCCTCGGAGGGTTTGCCGTGGGTGGCCCAGCGCGTGTGCGCGATACCGCTGTTGCCTGGCAGCGCGGCGGCGTCCAACTGTTCAGCGAGTGCCGCGACTTTGCCCAAAGCCCGGTGACGCGTTAACACACCGCTGTTAAGCACCGTCATGCCAGAAGAATCGTATCCGCGATACTCCAAGCGTTTCAGCCCTTCCAACAAGATTCCCTGCACATTACGCTGCGCAACCGCCGCGACGATGCCACACATAACTTGTTCTCCTAAGGCGCTCTCACGCCGTGTAATCCAACGTGCTAATACGTTTATTTAACCTTTTTAACCGGGCGCGGCCAGTCGGGCTTCTCTAGCTGCCGGCTGCGGGTGACCGCTAATGCATACTCAGTCACATCTTTTGCAATCGTGGAACCAGCGCCCACAGTGGCACCCTTACCTACCGTGACAGGTGCCACTAAGGCAGTGTTGGAGCCGATGAAGGCGTTATCGCCAATTTCGGTGCGATGTTTGTTCACGCCATCGTAGTTGCAGGTAATGGTGCCCGCGCCCACGTTCACATCGCGCCCCAGGCGCGCATCACCCACGTAGCTTAAATGGTTGATTTTACTACCTTCACCCACGTCGGCATTTTTGGTTTCGACAAAATTGCCCACCTTGGCTTTCACGGCTAAGCGCGTGCCAGGACGCAGCCGTGCGTAGGGGCCGACCTGGTTAAGACCCGCCGCCACGGCCGTGTCGATGACGCTGTGGCTGTGAATCTCACTCTCTGCGCCAATGGTGCTGTTTTTGATAATGCAGTAGGGGCCTACCCGCACGCCTTCGCCAAGTTCGACGTCCCCTTCAAAAACACAGCCTACGTCGATGAAGACGTCGTGGCCGCAGGTAAGCTTACCGCGCACATCAATTCTCGCTGGGTCAGCCAAGGCAACGCCTTGGGCCATGAGCGTCTCTGCCGTCTGCTGCTGGTAAGCGCGCTCCAAGCGGGCCATTTGCGAGCGGTTATTGACCCCCTCTACCTCGGTGGCGTTATGGGGCTGCGCCGTGGCGACCTTGACGCCTTCGCTGGCTGCCATGGCGATAACGTCCGTCAGGTAGTACTCGCCCTGGGCATTTTCCGCTGATAGCTGGGGCAACCAGCGCTTCAACTGGGCACTGGTCATGGCCATGATGCCGGTGTTGCACTCGTTAATCGCCAGCTGCTCCTCATTAGCATCTTTCTGCTCGACGATCGCCACGGCGTGGCCCTCGGCATCGCGCACGATACGCCCATAGCCACTGGGGTCTTCCAGCGTGACGGTGAGCAGGCCCATGTGCTGCTCATCCACCTTGGCCAGCAGGTCGGCCAACGTATCGCGACGAATTAGCGGCACGTCGCCATACAGTACCAACACGATACCGCTGCCCAACTGAGGCTGCGCCTGAGCCACCGCATGTCCGGTGCCTTTTTGCTCTTCTTGCAGTGCAAACGAGACATCATACTCCGCCAACGCGTCGCGAAGTTGGTCAGCACCATGGCCAATCACCACGTGGGTACGACTCGGGTTCAGACCACTGGCCGTTGCCAGTACGTGCTCTACCATGGGCTTACCCGCTAGCGTGTGCAGTACTTTGGGCAACTGAGAGCGCATCCGTGTGCCTTTACCTGCGGCTAAGATGACGATATCGAGGTCGTGCATGTCATTCACCTGTTTGCATTTGGCGATTCGCTGAGGAGGCCGTCCAGGGCTCGATGCCCAGTTCATCGATCAGCGCATCACCGAAATAGTTGACGAAGGCGGGGCTCGCCAAGCTACGCCAACGCTCCCCCTCACGTACTAACATCAAAATATTGAGGTTGTTTTCGACGGCCAGCTGCATACCCTGCTCGGTCCCCACGACGGTGAGCGCCGTGGCCCAAGCATCGGCCCAGGCATTGGAGGGGTGGAACACCGATACCGACGCTAGCCGATGCTTGATGGGCTGACCGGTTCGCGGATCCAGAAGATGCGAGAAACGCTCACCATCGACTTCAAAGTAGTTACGGTAATCACCGGAGGTAGCCACCGACATGCCCTCCAACACAATCACATGTTGCGCTTCCGGTACCCCGCTTTGCGGCACTTCAATGCCGACACGCCAAGGCGTTTGATCTTCGATGTCCCGGTAACCGCGGGCAATCAGCCCGCCACCGATATTAACCAGGTAATTATCGATGCCCTCCTGATCCAGATACGCCGCCACGCGATCGGTAGCGTGGCCTTTGGCGACGCCAGAGAGATCGGCAAATACATCCCGGAGGCGACGCGCCTGCATCCGCTGGGTATCCACCTCGACTGCATCGAACCCAATCGTGGCCATGCGCTCGCTTAACTCGGCCTCGCTAGGCACCTCTTCGGGACGTGCCTCGGGACCAAAGCTCCATAGATTCACCACATCGCCAATGGTGATATCAAACGCCCCTTTGCTTGCTTCCGACACCGAGCGGCTTATCGCCAGCACTTCGATCAGCTCGTTAGAGAGCGGCTGCCACTCGTTGAGCGGCGCGTCGTTAAAGGCGACTAGTTCTGAATCGTCACGGTAGGTCGACATCGCTTGGTCAACGTCTTCCATCTCGGCCAATATGCCCTCTTCCAAAGCATTGGCTTCGCCCTGCGTCAGCGGGTCGACCAGAGTAATTTGATAATAGGTGCCAAAAATACCGCCTTCAAAGCGCACTGGTGGCTCCAGCGGCCGATCATTTTCTGAACAGCCCGCCAGCAAAACGCCCACCAGCGTCACGACGCCCAGTCGCCTACACGCAGTTTGATAGCCTTTCATCCGATGTCCTTCATTGAACGCGCGGGTTAGAAATGAAAAAACCAGAGTAGCCAGGCACCAAACAGCACGCGGTATACCACGAACGGCTGCATCCCCAGCTTTTTGATTACGACGAGAAAGTAGTGAATACACACGAAGGCGCTGATACCCGATAAAAGCACCCCTATTAGCATAGCGGGTACGTCGATCGAGTGAGGCGCTTTGACGAGATTCACCGCTTCGAGGCCACCGGCGAGCACGATGACGGGAATCGAGAGCAAAAACGAGAAGCGCGCGGCGCCTTCTCGATTCATGCCAACCATCAGCGCCGCGGTCATCGTGATCCCCGAGCGCGACGTACCGGGGATCAGCGCTAATACCTGAGCGCCGCCGATGATCAGTGCGTCTTTTAGCGTCAACTGATACTCGCTGCGGGTACCGCGCATTTTCCAGTCGGCGTAGCCTAGCAGTAAGCCGAACCCTATCAGGCTAAGGCCGATGATCAGCGTCGAGCGCATGTAGCCTGCGATCAGGTCATGGAGGAGAAAGCCGACGATGCACACCGGCAAGGTGGCCACGACTACCCAAAACGCTAGACGCGCATCCTCATTGACGCCGTTGCCTCTTACCGCCGTGAGGCTGCTGGCGATCATTTGCCAAATTTCCTGGCGAAAATAGAGGACGACGGCGCTCAAGCTACCCAAGTGGAGTGCCACATCGAACGCGAGACCTTGATCTTCCCAGGTGGTGAGCACCGGCACCAAAATCAGATGAGCGGAGCTGGAAATCGGAAGAAATTCAGTGAGCCCCTGCACCACCGCCAATACTACCACTTGGAGCCAATCCATAGGTCGTCCTGTCTATGTTCTGTGTTGCGTTATGAAATGAGGTCGTCTCACCTGCAGCGGCGCTTAGGATACACATCCCAACTTTCATTGTCCGCACCGGTAACGCCTGAGAATGCACAAGAGGGTATAGAGCTTGCCCGGCGGTAAGCTACAATGGGCGTCTATTGGAAGTATGCGTCCCTGCAGGTACCTCATGACTCAGACCGTAGAAACGCCAGTGGTTCCCAATCGCGAGTTAGATAGCCAAGAGGCTAAGCGCGTAACCTATATCGGCGCTTGGCTGGACGGTTTGCTGAGCATTATCAAAGTCGCCGTTGGTTTTTTTGTCGGCTCTGCTGCGCTGATTGCCGATGGTATCCATTCGCTCTCTGATCTTGTGACCGATGGGTTCGTGCTGGCAGCCATTCACTATGGCCGCCAGGAGCCAGATAACGATCACCACTACGGCCATGGCCGAATCGAAACCCTCACCACGCTGCTATTAGGCAGCGTCCTAATCTTCGTGGCGGGGGGTATTGCGTGGTCAAGCGTGGATCGCCTGTTGAGCGGCACAGAAGTGGGCGCCCCGGGGGCGCTTGCGATCGTCATCGCCATACTGGCACTGATTAGCAAAGAGTGGATTTTTCGCTACACCATGCGGGTCGCGAAACGCTTGAAATCCAAGCTTTTAGAAGCCAACGCTTGGCACTCGCGCAGCGACGCACTTTCAACCGCCGTGGTGCTGGTGGCTTTAGTAGGCGCACAGTTTGGCTTGGGCTGGCTAGATGCTGTGGCCGCCATTATCGTTGGCCTGATGGTCGGTAAAGTGGGTTTAGACCTGTTGTGGGAGTCCGCTCGCGAACTGGTCGACACCGCACTCCCCGAAACAGTACAGCAGCAGATGCATGACGTGGCGTGTAGCGTCCCCGGCGTGGATAGCGTGCACGACCTGCGCACCCGTCAATCGGCAGGTTGGGTGATGGTCGATCTGCATGTGGTGGTGGGGCCTAAAATTACCGTCTCGGAAGCTCATGAAATCGGTAATGAAGTGAGCCGCCGTTTGCGCCACGAGTTTCCTTTGCTCACAGATGTTATCTTCCACGTTGACCCAGAAGATGACGCCGGTGAAGGCGACCCCAGCCGCTTGCCCGGCCTGCCGCTGCGTCCAGAAGTGGAAGCGGCGCTGAACGAGCGCTGGTACAAACATCCGGTATGGCGCACGCTGAACGAGCTACAGCTCCACTACTTAGAAGATAAGGTATCGGTATCGCTGATTATTGGCGACGCCGTTCACCAGCCGCCTCAGTGTTTGGCGAGCCAGCTCAAGGCGCTCGCCAGCGACATCGAGTGGCTGGGTCATGTGGAGGTCATGTTCATCACCCGGGCGGCCAGCAGCGCCATGCGCTAGGCTACCCTAACCCAGGTCAGACGCCGGCAAGTATGGCCGTTGCAATACTGAAGTAAATCAGTACGCCGGTGGCGTCGATCAGCGTGGTCACCAGCGGAGCCGAGGCCGTCGCGGGGTCTACTTTGAAGCGCTCCAAAACGAACGGCAAGCACATGCCGATCAAGCTGCCAAACAGCACGATGGTCACCATGCTGAGCGCCACGATGATGGCCACCGCTTCCCCGCCACGAAAAATCCCAATGGGGGCGACGGCAATGGCCATGGTCAAACCCAATGAACCAGCCACCAACAGCTCACGCCCCAGCATCTTGCTCCAATCCTTCACGCCTACGTCGCCGGTGGCCATGCCGCGCACCATCAGCGTGGCGGCCTGCGCACCGGCATTACCGCCGCTACCGATCAGCAGCGGTAAGAAAAATACCAGCGCCACCTGAGCAGCAATGGTCTCCTCGAAATAAGCGATACCAGCCCCCGAAAAAAGGTTGGCAAAGACCAGTAAGACCAGCCAAAACACGCGTTTGCGGTAAAGACTCCACAGCGGTACCCGGCTCACGCCATCCTCTAGCTGACCGATGGACATCCCTTTGTGGATATCTTCGGTGGCCTCTGACTCAGCAACATCCATGGCATCATCGTGAGTCACGATGCCTACCATACGGCCATCGGCATCAACCACGGGCAGCGCCAGTAAGTCATACCGAGCCACAATTCTCGCCACCTCCTCCTGCGCTTTATCCACAGGGATTTTGATGACATCTTTGATCATGATGTCATCCACCAACGCCCCAGGGCGCGCGACCATCAGTTGACGCAGCGACATGGTGCCGATCAGATGGCCATCATTATCCAGCACGTAAAGCTGGTAGACCGTTTCCGCATCAGGGGCGGTTTGGCGCACGCGCATCATTGCTTGTGACACCGTCATGCCACTGGCTATGGCAACATAGTCAGAGGTCATGATGGCGCCGGCAGTGCCCTCTTCATAGCTCGCCAAGCGCTTGAGATCCTCGCGCTCCTGGTGCGCCATACGACGCAACAGCGCTTCGCGACGGTCTTCCCCAAGCCGGTTAAACAAATCCGCCCGCTCGTCGGAGCCCATCTCTTCGAGCAGTTTGAGCACCTGGCTATCGGACAGCTCTCCCACCACCTCGAGCTGGCTCTCTTTGGGTAGATAGCCCAACACATTGGCGGCTCGCTCGGTGGAGAGAATGTCCAACACCGTCAGGGCCGCACGTAGCTCCTCATCCTTCTCGATCAGCTCTTCCAGCACTTCCCCAATGTCGGCCGAGCGTATTTCAGCGAGGCGTTCCGCCAATTGCGCCTTGTTGGGCTCTTCCTTGACCAGCTCCTCGAGCAGCTCGGTTTTCAATTCCTGTAAGGCTTCTTCGTTTAGCGCCATCGCTCGCTCCTGAGACGTTCAACTCTGGGATGACTCACCCGCATATTAACAGACAAAAAAAACGCCCCTTAAACCCTGAATCGGGTTTAAGGGGCGTTTGATTACGCAGAGCGTCTAATTAGCCTTTACCCGCCTTCTTACGCAACTGCTGAATCGTTCGCAGTTGGGCAACGGCTTCGGCGAGTTCAGCGGCAGCGCGGGTATAATCCAGCTCCGCTGACTTCTCATTAAAGGCTTTCAGCGCCTGCTGACGCGCTTCCTCGGCAGCGGCCTCGTCGAGGTCGCTGGCACGCGCCGCAGCGTCTGCCAGGATCGTCACGACATCTGGCTGGACTTCCATGAAGCCGCCAGAGACAAAGAAGTTCTCTTCCTTGCCATCATCGTGGATCACGCGGATCGGGCCCGGCTGAAGCTCGGTCAGCAGCGGGGCGTGCCCCGGCAAAATGCCGAGGTCACCCATAATCCCGGAAGCAATCACCTGCTCAACCTTACCTGAGAAGATGGATGCTTCTGCGCTGACGATATTGCAAGTGAAGCTATTCGCCATAGCGAATCCCCCTAATGGACGGGATTACTTCTTCATCTGGTTGGCTTTTTCGACAGCTTCGTCGATGGAGCCGACCATGTAGAAGGCCTGTTCCGGCAGATCGTCGTAGTCACCCGCGAGGATGCCCTGGAAGCCACGGATGGTGTCTTTCAGCGACACGTACTTACCGGGCGAGCCAGTGAAGACCTCGGCCACGAAGAACGGCTGCGACAGGAAGCGCTGGATCTTACGCGCACGGGCAACGGCCAGCTTGTCTTCGTCAGACAGCTCGTCCATACCCAGAATCGCGATGATGTCCTTCAGTTCCTTGTAACGCTGCAGAACGTTCTGAACGCCACGCGCTACGTCGTAGTGCTCTTCACCGACGACCAGCGGGTCCAGCTGACGCGAGGTGGAGTCCAGCGGGTCGATCGCGGGGTAGATACCCAGCTCGGCGATGGAACGCGCCAGTACCACGGTCGCATCTAGGTGCGAGAAGGTGGTAGCTGGCGATGGGTCGGTCAAGTCATCCGCCGGGACGTAAACGGCCTGTACGGAAGTGATAGAGCCCGTTTTGGTCGAGGTGATACGTTCCTGCAGAACGCCCATCTCTTCGGCCAGCGTCGGCTGATAACCTACCGCAGACGGCATACGACCCAGC
>Ga0098064_100115_pt1 | contig 17104 bp, 22 predicted proteins | sample 24BtaG_FD_77061 | JGI IMG/M metagenome (GOLD analysis project Ga0098064, IMG submission 77061) | Marine viral communities from Cariaco Basin, Caribbean Sea - 24B_WHOI_OMZ_CsCl | ecosystem: Environmental > Aquatic > Marine > Oceanic | place: Caribbean Sea: Cariaco Basin | collected 2014-11-08
AGTAGGTAGTCCACTACGTAAGTTAGTTCTGCTAAAGCTAGCAGATCAAGCTAACGACGATGGCATATGCTGGCCATCCTATGAAACTATCGCTGAAGCATGTGAAGTAGACCGCCGCTCAGTAATGCGTCACGTCAAAAAACTAGAAGAAGACGGTTTTTTGAGAGTCGAAAGAGTTTACGACACTAAAAACAAGAAAAACGCTAGCAATAGATATCATTTAACGATTGAGAAAGGCTTAAAAAAACAAAAATGCGTTAATGCTAGTAGTGACAATTTGTCACTAGGGGTGGTGTCAGATTGTCACCAGGGTGGTGACACAGAGTCACTAGGGGTAGTGACAGATTGTCACCAGGGTAGTGACACAGAGTCACCCAAACCTATCATTGAACCTATCAATATAGAACCTATCAATGAATCTATTGTAGAAAATGAAAAAAAGAAAAAATCGGAAACAAAAAAAACCGCTACAGCGAAGAAAAAACCAAAACGTGATTTTGAGCAATTCGAGTTTTCAGATAATCAAAAAACTAAATGTGTTGAATACGGAATCAATATCGATTCACTGCTAACAGAATTTAAAGATTATCACGGGGCCAGAGGTAATCAGTTTGTAGATTGGTCTCAAGCGTTTAATACCTGGATTAATAATCACATCAAATTCAACAAACTAAACCCAATCGCTCAGGGGAACAATCATGCATTCAATCAACCAGCTAACAACCCAACTAACGAACAGCCAAAGAAATCAAGCACAGACATCTATGCAGAAAAATTGGCAAGAGAGTTTGAGCAGCGATACGGCCAGCAAAGTACAACCATCAGAGATGTTAATTAGCGCGATTGCTGAAATGTTTGTTTACTGGAAGCGTTGCTTTAGAAACAAGATCAAAGATGAGGATTGGGGTGTGGACGTGGTGTTTGATTGGGCAGAGATACTGACCGAATTAAAAATCACCAGAGCTGAGTTTGAAACCGCCAAAAATGTAGTAAGACTTGCTGGTGGATGGCCACCCAATCACCCAGCTGATTTTTTAGAGTTAGCAAGAGCAGGCAAGCAAAGCGAGTACTTAGATACACAAACCGCATTTGAGACAGCCTGTAGATGCGCAGGAATGCGCGGAGACGTCGAAAGAGAATGGAGGCACCCAACTGTACTAGAAACTGCAAATCGCATCGGGTGGGGCAAATTAGCGAGTGCTGGTAACGGATTTATTAAATACTTTGCCACGGTCTATGAGCAGGTGATTATCGAACACAAGAATGGGGCTAATTTTGAGATACCCAAAGCACGTCGCATTGAGCCTCCAAAGAAAACCAAGCTCGATGACGATAGTCCAGTTGCGCAGGAATGGGAAAAACTAAAAGCAAGAATGTTAGGGAAGCGGAGAGAAACGGCATGAAAAAACACATCGGTACCGGCAAGGTAGTGAAGAAGTCCGAATGGCTAGGAGCCAATAAGGTGAAAGTCACTTATTCTGACTTATCAAGCGAGGAATTAACACGCCAGGCTTATGATCAGGTTATTAGAGAGGTAAAGGATGCGTAAAGCTAGGGGGTTAACAGAAGACCAAGTGCAACAAGTAGTACTCAATTGGTCAAGACGGCAAACATACAAATCACGGCCCTTGTTTGATTATCTGCATCATTCCCCCAATGGGGGCAGTCGTCATCCTGTAGAAGCTGCTAAATTCAAACGTATGGGGGTTAAGGCGGGTTATCCAGACTTAATACTTGATATTGCTAAGGGTGGTTATCACGGGCTCAGAGTTGAGCTTAAACGAGACAAGAGAAGCTACCCAACAAAGATGCAAAAAGAGCGCATACAGATGCTCAATGACGAGGGGTATCTAGCGGTGGTAGCCAAAGGCGTAGATGAAGCCATCGAGACAATCCAGACGTATTTAAATCTTAAAGACAAAGGGGAATCGCTTGAACAAGGTGCTGCTAAATAGATTTGGTACCAGTCCTCGGTTGCAGTTATCCTGCGGCGATTGGCTTCAGCATGGCATGCATGCTAAGACTGTTAAGTTTGATATTGGGCAAGGCGGTGAGGCACCGCAAGTTAACTGGGAGGATAGGAGTGCAGCTATCGCTCTAATTAAACATGGTCCAGCCAAGGCGCTGGCAAGCTTATTGCTTTGGGGTAGTAACGAGCATTGGAATTGGTCAGATGACTTTGACAAAGTTGTACGTTATTTGACTGGCGGGATGCTACAGCACTGTGATGCAGACGATAGGCAAGCGCCAAAGGGCTGCATTCACAGCCGTGAGGAGTTGGCTTATCTTATGGCACGCATGACATTGCATTTCGAGTTATATAATCTGTGGGATTTGTACTCGCTTGAGGGGCAGCTGCTGTTCAGTGGTATCGATGTTCCAGCTAATACATATCGTCAAGTGTGGAAAAAATATCAAGATGGGATGTTGGCTGATATCCAGTCCTTAGTTTGGGATATTGAGAAAGCAGTAAGTGGTTATAGGGTAGGGCTATGCGATTAAATTTAACAGAGAAGCAGTACAATATATTGTTAGATGAATTCTTATTAAACCCTGAGCTTGCACACGCTGTAAGGCGGTGGCCAGGTGGCCATGGATATGATTTTAGGCGCCAATGTTTTGATTATGCTTTAAGTGGGCAACCTATTGGATTTATCAGTAATCAATCAGAATATGCTATAACTCTTATGGCGAAATATTTTCTAACTGGCTATCAGTTAGGTGTGGATATTGATAGCGGAGTAAGTGAGCGTTACAAAAACTCCGGTAAAGGCGCTTAATACAACATTGGGCAACATATAGGTACAACTTATAGGTTGACCCTCTCTGACAGATAAGGTACTATTTATATAAAGTGGTCTTACGTGTAAGTAAGGCGTTATTAAAAGCGATTGATTTAATTATCAGTCGCTTTTTTTGTGCCTGTAATTTAAGAGCACCATCTGACTGAATACCCTTTATAACCCTTATAGGTTCTAAGATGCTCATATCTGAGCATCTGATTAACCATGGTACCCTCATTGATGATGGTACCAAAAATATATAAGTTCCGAAATGATTACCACTGGTAATAGTGGCGGCGTTAAGTGACCCATAAGCCCGTAGCCAACGATAAGAGTCGCACTTATATTTACCTTACCCACGCCCAAACAGCGTGGGCTTTTTTATACCTGGAGTTTGTGTTGCTATGCCATCCACGCCATGCCGAGCACCACGCTGCCCTAACCTAACAACACGCAAAGACAAAGGCTATTGTGATGAGCATAAAGACAGACGCAGCAATTGGGCTAGACATCAACAACGACACGGCAATACAACCGAGCGTGGTTACGGACACGTATGGCGCAAACTTCGCACGCAGATACTTCAGCGCGATGATTATCTTTGCGTATCTTGTCGAGAAGCGGGCAGGCTTGTACCAGCCATTGACGTTGACCACATAGAGCCTAAGTCACAAGGTGGTACAGATACACCAGAGAATCTTCAGTCATTGTGTAAGGCATGTCACAGACGCAAGACGGCCAATGAATAATAAGGAAAGATAATGGATAATCAACACAAGAAGATAAAAGGCTACCGTGATTTAACAGCAACAGAAATCGCAGAGATGAATCAAGCCAAAGCTTTAGCGCAACAAGTCGGTGATTTTATCAATAATTTGGAAGCTCAAGACATTGAACATATGATTGATAAGCGTTGGTTGAACATAGCGCGTACAGATTTGCAAAAAGGTTTTATGTCATTAGTTAGAAGTATTGCTAAACCAGATGGCTTTTAGTGGCGCCTTGTATTCGAGGATGGATCTGGATTATAAAGGGATAGGGTGGGTTAATTGTTCAGGACCACCGCCGAGATGACCGACCCCTCCCTGAAAAAAAAATCCCCGCGTTTTGAAAAGTCTAGGTGACTCTAAAAAACTAAATTATTAATTAATAATATTTAAAATATATAAATACTAAAATTTCATAATATGAAAAGCAAAAGGCCGAGCTACTGGTAATAGCCCGACCTTTCTAATCAATCTGATAATGGGAGTATCAAGATGACTGAAATGAATTGTACTACTCAAAACCCGCAAAGACAAACTAAAAAATATGGCGGGAACAGAAAGCCAATGACTCAAGAGCAGTACTTGGCTAAAGCCATTAAAAAGCATGATAGTAAGTTTGATTACAGTAAGACCGTGTACCGCCGTAGCAAGGATAAAATAAAAATAACCTGCCCTACGCATGGCGACTTCGAGCAAACCGCTGAAAGTCACCTACGCTCAAAGCACGGTTGCCAAGAGTGTGCGAAAGAGGCGACGGTAAAAAACAACACACTAACGGGAAAAGATTTTGTAGAAAAAGCTAGGGTTAAACATAAAGCAAAATATGACTACTCAAAAGTTAAATACATTGACAGCACCACAGAGGTAGAGATTATCTGCCCTGAACACGGTTCATTCTTCAGAACACCCAACAGCCACATATATGGCGGCTATGGCTGTAATAAATGTGCAGGAATACCGGTATACGATACCAAGCACTTTATAGAAAGAGCAAAAGAAGTTCATGCAGATTCTAACTACGATTACTCTAATACTGAGTATAAAGGTGCGCACGAGCTAGTTGAGATCATCTGTAAAAAACACGGATCTTTTTATCAAACTCCTAATCAGCACTTAAAACCTTATGGTTGCCCAAAATGCGGTATTAAAAAAGCATCAGGCTGGAAGAGAGGCGACTTTATCAGTCGATGTGACAGGAATAACGATGGCAAAGGAACTTTGTATGTTATTCATTGCCAAAAAGATAATGAATCATTTTATAAAATAGGTGTCACAGCTCAAGATATTAGGCGCCGTTTTAGAAATTCCCGAGAAATGCCTTACACTTGGGAAGTCATATTTGAAGTAGAAGGCGCTGGCGACTTTATTTACGATATCGAGTATCGGTTGCACAGTCTGGTTAAAGGGTATAGATACAATCCTAAAATACAATTTAGGGGTTATACTGAATGTTTTTCGACCATTAAACCAATAGAGTCGTTACTTAAAGAGCTTGCAGAAACAGACCAATTACAACTAATAGCGTAAACACGCACCCCGCCATAAACGGCGGGTTTTTTTATAGGTGAAGTTATGGCAGGCAGACGCCCTAAGCCAACCAGATTAAAAGAACTTGCTGGCAATCCAGGAAAGCGAGCGTTAAATAAAAGCGAGCCAAAGTTCAGTGAGCTAAAAAGCGTGGACCCGCCCGAATGGCTAGGAGGCTTAGCTGTCACAATGTGGGAAACATTAATGCCTGAGTTGCTGGGGGCAAGACTGCTAACAATAGCGGACTTGCATAATGTAGAGGCATTTTGCATGGCTTATCAACGTTGGCGTGAAGCAGAACAAGATATCAATGAGAATGGATTAGTTATCCATACTGAAAAATCAGTAATTAAAAACCCAGCAGTAACCATAGTAAATGAAGCTAAAAGACAAATGACGCAATTTGGAAGTCTATTGGGGTTAGATCCTAGCAGCAGAACAAGGTTGACCGGCGGTACTAAGAATGAAGACAAAGGAAACCCCTTTGATGACTTTTAAATGACAAATAACTAGATAGAGTTAACGATGAAATGTCCCGTAAATATCCTAATGTCGCAAAAGCTGAAAAGTACGCTCGCGACGTGGTTGCGGGAAAAATCATTGCATGCAAATGGATTAAGCTTGCATGTAAACGTCATTTAGACGAAAAAAAACTAAGCAGAAGTAAAGACTTCCTATACAGGTTTGACCCTGAGAGAGCTGAGCGAGTAGCTAAGTTTATTCAGTTGCTACCACATACGAAGGGCAAGTGGGCTAGAGAGCGTCTGCTAATAACGCTTGAACCATGGCAACTATTTAGTATTTGCATACCATTTGGCTGGATAATTAAGAAAACAAAAACGCGCCGGTTCCGGCGCTTACTTGTTTTTGTGCCTCGTAAAAATGGTAAATCAGTGATTGCTGCAGGTATTGGCCTATATATGTTCGTGGCCGATAACGAGTTCGGGGCTGAAGTCTACTCAGGCGCCACAACAGAGAAGCAGGCATGGGAGGTGTTTAGACCGGCCAAGCAGATGGTTGACCGTACGCCGGCATTAAAAGCACGCTTTGGTATTGAGTCAAATGCATCAAACATGAACGTACCGTCCGATGGTAGTCGTTTTGAGCCGGTTATTGGTAAGCCTGGCGATGGCTCGAGTCCATCATGTGCTTTGGTTGATGAATACCACGAGCATAAAGATTCGGACCTGTACGACACGATGGAAACCGGTATGGGTGCCCGTGACCAACCAATGATGGTAGTTATTACCACTGCAGGAGCAAATATTGGCGGACCTTGCTACACGTTAGTGCGTGACGCACAAAAGATGCTCGATGGTGCGTTAGACATGCCCGACATGTGGGCCATGATCTACACAAAAGACGAGGAAGATGAGTGGTCTAGTGAGCTAGCACTGCGTAAAGCAAACCCGAATTACGACATATCAGTAAGCGGTGAGTTTTTAAGAGCAAGATGCCGCGATGCAATGCAGTCAGCCCACAAGCAAAACACGTTCAGAACCAAGCACGTCAACGAGTTTGTGGGCGCCAAATCTGCTTGGATGAATATGTCTAAGTGGCAAATGGCGCCAGAGCGTAAATCACTTGAGGAGCTACAAGGCAGACCGTGCTATATCGGTCTGGATTTAGCAACCAAGATTGATATTGTCGCCAAAGTGATGGTGTTTCCGCCAACGGATGACGACCCTTATTACCATGTCCACGGTAAGTACTACATTCCAGAAGCCCGCTTGATGGAAGAGGGTGAGGTGAATAGCGAGCGTTATAAAGAATATGACGCGCTAGGACTCCTTACCGTGACGGATGGCGAGGTTATTGATTTTAGCGCCATTGAGGATGACTTAGCTTGTGATCTGGAGACACACAATGTGCAAGAGATTGCATACGACCCATGGCAAGCAGCTCAGTTGGCCCAGAACATGGAAAACGAGGGAGCAGTGATGGTAGAGATTCGTCACACTGTTCAAAACATGTCAGAACCAATGAAAGAAGTTGAAGCACTGGTATTGTCACAGCGCTTAGCACACGGCAACTGCCCTGTGATGACTTGGATGATGTCTAATGTGGTGGCCACACTGGATAAAAAAGACAACATCTATCCGAACAAAGAGCGAGCTGAAAATAAAATCGATGGCCCGGTGGCGTTAATCATGTCACTGGCACGAGCTACTTTACACAATCAATCTAACAATATTGATGATTATTTAATGGACCCTGTCATAGCATGAGTAATTTAACTGACGAATCATGGTGGTCACGCCTGAAGCGGTCCATGTTTGGGGGCGCTACACGTCTTGATAAAGGCGGCGAGTCAATACCGTTTACTGGAGAGTCAACAGCATCAGGTAATGCTGTAAATGCCGAAACAGCCTTGAAACTTGCAACAGTCTGGGCTTGCGTGAGAATGCGCTCACAAACTATCTCGAGTTTGCCATTACATATTTATGATAGCAATAAACATATAGCTGCTGACCATCCTCTATACCGCATTTTACACGACACTCCCAACGCCGACATGGTGGCCAGCGAGTATTGGGAGGCTATGATTGCCTCCCTGGACTTGTGGGGTAATGCATACTCATTAATTAGCCGCAATGCAGCTAAAGCTGTGGTCTCCTTGGAGATATTAAATCCTGAGAAAATGACGGTAATACGCTCAAAAAGTGGCGAGATTACTTATAAATATGAGTCTAATGGCAAGACAATAACTTATTACGAAGATGATGTTTTGCATATTAAGGGCTTTACAGTAGATGGATTGGTGGGTTTATCGCCAATAAAGTATCAAGCCAATACAATGGGCATGCAAATAGATGCAAATAATGCAGCCGCTCAAGAATTTAAGAATAATTTAAAAGTGGGAGGATTTTTAAAGTCTGGTGAAAAGGTGCTGTCGAAAGAGCAGCGGGAGCGAATGCGCGAAAACCTAGCTACCTTTGCCCAGCCAGAAAATTCTGGAAAATGGATGGTGCTAGAAGCAGGAATGGAGCCTGCTGGCGCGGCTAATATCCGTATTAACCCTCAAGACGCCCAGCTTTTAGAATCACGTTATTTTGGTATTGAGGAAATCTGCAGAGCATTCGGTGTGCCGCCTCAGCTTATCTATCATACTGACAAAGCCAGCAGTTGGGCTTCAAGCCTAGAGCAAATGAACCAGGGCTTTTTAACTTATTCGTTGCGACCAGTATTAGTGCGAATCGAGCAGACTATTACAAGAAAGCTGCTATCCCCTGCTGATCGCATTAAGTACAAGCCTAAATACAGTGTAGAAGGTCTGCTTAGGTCAGATAGCCAAGGGCGCGCTAATTTTTATAGCCAGATGTTGCAAAATGGCGTCATGTCTCGTAACGAGGTTCGAGATCTTGAAGACCTGCCAAAGCGTGAAGGCGCTGATGATTTAACTGTGCAATTAAATTTAACACCCATTCATCAACTGGGGCTAGATAATGAAAATTAAGACTAAAGATGTAAGTTTTGAAGTAAAAGCCGTTGAAGATAACGGCTTTTTTTCTGGCTATTGTTCTGTGTTCGATGTCGAAGATAGTTATGGTGATGTCGTTAAAAAAGGCGCTTATGCAGACACTATCAAGGCATGGGTGGACAAAGGAAAGATGCCACCAATCTTATGGCAACATAACCGCGGCGAGGTAATTGGCGTTTGGACCAAGCTTTATGAAGACGATCATGGTCTATATGGAGAAGGCAAGCTATTGATAGATGATGTTGCTAAAGCTAAAGAAGCCCATGCGTTAATGAAACATGGTGCAATTGATGGTTTATCAATTGGCTACAAGGTTAATAAATGGTCCTACAACGAAGACAGTGAAGTGCTGGAGTTGCTGGCAATCGATTTGAAGGAAGTGAGTGTAGTTACATTCCCCGCTAATGAAGATAGTCGAATAGACAATGTGAAATCAACACTCATGAAGGGCGAACTGCCCACTTTACCAGAATTTGAAAAGTTCCTGCGCGAGGCAGGCTTTTCGAAAACGCAAGCCACGGCGATTGCTGGGCATGGCTTGCGCGTACTCATTCAGGGCGAGCCTGAAGAAGCTAAACAGCAAAATGATGAATTAAGCGAAGTGCTTGATTTACTAAAGAAACTAAATACACAGGAGTCGTTATGACTGACGTAACAAAAGAGCTCGCCACTGAGTTTGCAAAATCAGTTGACAGCGTAAAAGCTTTAGGCGAAGAATTAAAGGGAAAAATGTCGGCTGGTGAAAAAGGCTTGGGGGATTTAAAAAGCCAAGTCGATGAAGCTTTGACACAGATGAACGAGGTGAAAACTCGCTTAGATGATACTGAGCAGAAGCTTGCTCGCCGAGGCAGCGATGGTGAAGTTGCACAGAAGTCACTTGGACAGCAGCTTTTTGAGTCTGATAGCTTCCGTGATTTCGCTGAAAATCCAGCAGCGGGCAAGTCTGCCAAAATCTACACCAAAGAGACAATCACAAGTGCTACAACAGATGCGGCTGGTTCAGCTGGTACACTGGTAACTGAGCAGCGTTTACCTGGTATTGTGGCTACGCCTGACCGCCGTTTAACTGTGCGTGATCTATTGGCTTCAGGCACTACTAACAGCAACTCTATTACGTATATGCGAGAGACCGGCTTTACAAATAGTGCGGCTCCTCAAGTAAAAGAGGGTGATTTAAAGGCACAATCAGACATTAAGTTTGATGAGCAGCAAGTGAGCGTAAAGACTTTGGCTCATTGGGTCAAAGCATCACGTCAGATTCTAGACGACGCACCAATGCTTGAATCTTATGTCCGTGGTCGCCTGATGTACGGTCTTAAGTTAGTAGAAGAGCAGCAGTTGTTAAATGGTGATAATACTGGCGGTAACTTGCATGGCATTATCCCTCAAGCTACTGCGTTTGCAGACCCAGCCACATTAGCTGAGTACACCATCATTGACCAACTACGTTTAGCACAATTACAAGCTGTGTTAGCTGAATACCCAGCAACAGGCCATGTGTTAAACCCAATTGATTGGGCGAAGATCGAGCTAACTAAAGATGCCGAAAATCGCTATATCATCGGGCAGCCTCAAGGTGTAGCTAATCCAACTCTATGGGGTCTGCCAGTAGTTAGCACGCAAGCAATGGGCGCTGGTAAGTTTTTGACTGGCGCATTTAGCTTGGCTGCACAGGTGTTTGACCGTCAGCAAGCAGCGGTTGCTGTTTCAACAGAAAACCAAGATGACTTTATCCGTAACTTAGTGACGATTCTTTGCGAAGAGCGCTTGGCATTAGCGGTTTATCGTCCAGAAGCGTTTGTTTACGGCTCATTAACTGCTAAAACCGCTTAAAGTCAAGACCAACGTTAGTTGATAGGCGTTCACCATATTTGGTGAGCGCTTTTTTATTAATCCAAAGTTAATTGGTTAGTTAATTTCGCATTGATAAAAGGAGTCAGATCATGAAATACGTAGTCTTAAAGCAGCACTATGGTGACCGCCAATATTTTGAAGGCGAAGAACGTGAGGTTGGCAACAAGACAGATGCTAAAGTGCTCATAGATGCTGGTCTTATCTCCCTTAGTAAGGGATCAGGCATTGAAGAGAGAGCATCGCCAAAAGCTCGAAATAAGATGGCGCCTAAAGCAAATAATAAATCTGAGTAAATAACATGATCACACTTGAGCAAGTTAAATTCCAATGCCGCATCGAGCAAGATAATGATTACGAAGATGACTTGCTCAACGGCTATATTGCAGCGGCTCGTAATCATGTGCAAATGCATATTGACCGCACGATTTATCCTGATGCGGTGCCAAGCAATGACCCGGATGGCTTGGTAGACAACGCGAGTATTGATCAAGCCATGCTATTGCTGGTATCTCATTGGTACGCCAATCGTGAAGCAGTGTCTGAATCAGCAATGACTGAAGTGCCACTTGGTGTGCGTCACTTACTGCAACCCTATAGACGCATGGGGGTTTAAATGAATGCTGGCAAGTTAAGACACCGCATTAAGCTTTATAAGGGCAAAACAAAATCATCGCCTATGGGTGGGGGCGGAGCATTAATATGGGAGCATGTACTGACGCTCTCCGCCGCGTTTGAGCCACTATCTGTAAAAGATATGTTGGCAGCTCAAGCGGCCAGTAGTGAGGCTAAAGTACGTTGTACCTTACGGTACCGGCATGATGTGGATAGCAAAATGCGAGTTGGCCATAGAGGCCGGATGTACGAGATTGATGGCGACCCACTGCCAGATGCCAACAGTGGCCTCGAATACATGACTCTAATGTTAAAAGAGGTGACCAATGGCTAGTGACTGGGGTTCAGTTGATATTAAAGGGCTCGACGAACTTGACGCCAAGCTTGCACTGCTAGATAACGAGCTGGCTGGCAAGTCTCTATATAGCGCTTTAAACGTTGCTTTAACTCCAGTTGTTAAAGAGGCTAAAGCGCGAGCGAGTGTAGCACCTGAACCGCACATAATGACAACCGCCGGCGGTCGTAAGGTTGAGGTTAAGCCTGGGCTACTTGAGTCGGCTATCCGCAAACGCAGACTGCCGAAATCTGAGCATACAGGAGAGTTCGCCCAAGGCGCGGTGATGGGTGTTTATGTTGGTAAGGGCACAAAACAAAAAGAATATCCTAGGTATTGGCACTTTATTGAACATGGCACATCAAAAATGAGATCAGCGCCATTCTTGCGCCCTGCTTTTGATCACAACGTAGATAATATGGTGAACCGCTTTGCTAAAAAGCTGGCTCAAAATATAGACAAGCATCTGGAGTAATCAATGATAGCTGGAGTGAGAATTAATACTCTATTGTCACCCATGGTTAACGGCCGGCTTTATCCCGATATGCTGACAGAGCACGATGACAAGACTATCCCTTATGTTGTTTATCAGAATATAAGCACAGTACCCGAAGTAACACTGGATGGTGTGACAGGGCATGAGTGGGTCCGCATCCAAATAGATGTATATCACAACGATAAATACCAGGCTGTACTACTCGCAAATCGAGTAGTGCAAAAAATTAATGACAACATACAACCAAGCATTTATAGCGCGAGACAGTCGCTTCGCGAGGGTAATTTATTTCGCGAGTCGATCGATTATGAATTTTGGCAAACCGCCCCAACAGAAGACGAAATGGAGTAATCACCATGGCAGTAGAAAATTTAGTAGATAGCTTTTACCAGCTATTAGTATCTAGCACCGAGTTAGAGTTTAAAAAAGTAAAGCATTTGCAAAAATGCGAGCCACCGACCAGCGAAAAAACATTAGATGATGTGACGGCAACTGATGATAAGCGTACAGTCAAAGCAGTTGTTGATTTCACTGAGGATAGCGAAATTGAGTTTGAATTTGTGCTTGATCCGACTGACGAACAGCATCTCCTAATACAAAGTGCGTATGAAGATAATACAGAGCTAAACTGGCAGTATAAATTCGTCAAAGCGACGGGATTGAGCCGTCAGTTCAAAGGCATGGTCAGTAAGTTAACTCCGAACACTGATGATAATAAAAAGAAAGTCCGCATGACTGGGACAATCACTATCACCAGCGACCCCACAAAAGTTTTAGCTGAATAATCACTAGAGTTTAGCATAAGGATAATACAGATGAAAAAGATTGAAACTAAAGGTGTTTTAGATAAAGCCGCCATTCTGGCATTTGCCAGCAATGCCGCTTTAAAAGTTGAGAAAATCGAACTGCCAGAAATGGGGGGTGAGGTTTACATCAAAGAGCTTACAGCGGGCGAGCGCGAAGCTCTTGAAAAACAGATGCAGAGCCAAACCGATAAAAATGCTGTACGCGCTACTGTGTTTGTACATAGTGTTTGTAACGCAGATGGTGAGCTGATGTTTGATGTTGAAGACATCGAAGCAATTAAACAATTGCCTAGCCGTCCAGTCATTAAAGTGTTTAACCGCTCAAATGAAATCAACGGCATCACCCCTGAGCAAGTAGATACTGCAGAAAAAAACTCCTAAGCCATCCAAGCCGTAGATTTTTATTCAAACTTGCGGGTCATCTTGGTATGACAGTATCACAGCTGTCATCTGAGATGACATCGAAGGAGTTGAGCGAGTGGATGGCTTACGATAGATTTGACCCGATTGGAGGGTTCCGACAAGATTTACAGACAGCGCATTTGTTATATGCAAAACTGGGTGGCGAGGATAAAAATATTTCTGACTTCCTACCTGTTGACCCAAACCCAATGACTGACGAGCAGCGCGCAGAGCTTGAAAAGCAGAAACGGATTGCTGAGTTGCAAGCTCAGACAGCGCAAATGATTGCTATGTTTGACAGTATGTAGGGTTACAAGTTAGATTCTAAGTATTATAGTTTAATCTTGGAAACCACTATGAAATATTTTCTTATCCCTATATTAATGTGTGTAGCAATGGGCGCTACTGCCTCTGAGTATCGCGTTGTTAATAAATTTAGCAATACAACATCGGCTACACAAGAAAGAATCGAAAATATAGATGCTTTAAACGAACAGTCTCAAAGGAAGTCTGAAGAATTGAGCAGATTGGTAGCCTCATTGTCATCAGGCCCCAATGACACTGATGTGTCAGAGTATTTTAAAAGCTCAAATACAAAAAACAGTAAATGGACCTATAAAACAAGCAAAGATATTGTGGAGAGGACTACTGCAACCGAAGCTACTATTAAGTCAAATAATGCTTATAACTTAGGCATTGGCCAAGGCGGAAACCAAAGTCTTTATATAACCATTTACAACGAGCACGATACCGGGTTTTATAACGACGAAATATTCATTGGTTATATGGAGGGCCTAGTTGAAGTGTGCTTTGGCTCTTGCTATATGCGAGCTAGATTTAATGACGAAGATGAGGCAAGCTGGTACAGGCTTGATCATTTAAGCTCTCATCACTACAAAATAACTGGAGTTTATGACGAAAAAATGTTTGATGGCAAGAAGCTTAAAAACGATGACTATTTTTTGTTAAAGCTACATAACTCAAAGAGCTTAGTGCTAAAGTTTCCTAATTTCAACGGCCAAACATATACATATGCATTTGATTTAAAAGGCTTGGATGCTAAAAAATTAGGTCCAAAATAACCAACAATACACACCTCTAAATTCAAAGTTTTACAGCCTCTGATGATTGTCAGAGGTTTTTTTATGCCCGGAATAAGGAGTATTAACATTGGGTAAAGTCTTATCACGCTTAGATATCTTACTGCATGCTAATACTGCTAATTACCGCCGCGATATTAGACAAACTACAAGCGAAACCAAAGCAGAGCTAAAAAGCGTCTCCGATGCAGCAGTTGCAAGTAGCAAAAAGATTGATGCATCGCTTAACTCACTGCTAAACATGAAAAATGCGATTGCTGGCGTGGGTGTTGCTGCATTTGCATCATCTATCATAAGCACGGCTGATAAGATGCAGAACCTTGCGAGTAAGATTAAGATCAGTACCGATAGCACCGAAGAATATGTTGCAGTCATGCATCAATTGCGAGAGATATCTCGAGAAAACGCAGCATCTTATGGAGCAACAGTAGAGTTGTATGCTGACTCACGTAGAGCATTAAAAGAGCTTGGAAAATCACAACAAGAGACCATAGATTTTACAAGCAACTTGTCTAAAGCGATGATGGTAGGCGGTGGGGCAGCTCAAGCTCAAGCCGCTGCATTAACTCAGCTTGGTCAGGCTTTAGCGTCAGGCGTGTTGCGAGGCGATGAATTTAACTCAGTTGCTGAACAAGCGCCAGTCTTGCTTGATTTGCTTGCAAAAGAACTGGGCACAACCAGAGGAGCTTTGCGTAAATTAGCGTCTGATGGGGCGTTAACCTCAGATGTAATTTATAACGCAATATCATCAGCAACTGATGTACTAGACGAAAAAATATCAAAAATGCCAGTGACTTTCACTCAAGCAGTGGGCGTGTTTAAAGATCAATATGCAATTTTTGTAGATGACATAGTCAACCAAAATACGACTATTGGACAAAGTCTAGGTCAAGTAGTATTGGTTGCAGCCGATAACTTTGCAACACTAGCCAAGGCAGGTGTGGCAGTTGGCAGCGTATGGCTAGCAAACACAGTGGCAAGCTCAGGATTGGCAGCATCAATAATGGGTTTGGTGGCTGCACAAGTCGCATCGGCAAAAGCTGCGGTTACAAATGCTATAAGCACGCAGGGGCAAATAGCAGCAATCAATAACTTGCATATAAAAATGATGCTACTGCGTATGACTAAGACACATTACATCGCATTAACCAAGCAAGCTATCACTGATACTATTGCTTACACTCGATCATTGGCTGGGCTGGCTAGCGGTTTCAATGCATCAACCGCGGCAGCTGCTATGCATGCTAGAGCTATTGCCGCAGGCAATGTAGCAAAAAAAGCGGCTATAGCAAGTAGTATGATTGCTACAAGCGCAATTAAGAGCATGGGCAACGCGCTGAAGTCTGTTGGCAGTATTATCACCAAGCACCCTCTTATGATAGTAGCTGCAACTTTGTCAGCTATTGTTGTGCAAACACACGGCTTACAAGGAGCCATGGATAGCCTGGGCGATGCTTTGAGTGTTGTTGGTATTTTGTTTACTGACATGGTCTCGGGGGCGGTTAATGGCATTGGTTGGCTGTGGGATAGCACTACCAACTTTTTAAACAGTCTCATGGGAGATTCTCAGACTGCAACCGAAACATCTGGCGGTTATTTTGCGACTCTATTTGCTGGGACCGAAGGTGGGTTTGTTGGCATGTTGCAAGTTGCTGCTAGTGTTATGGATGGCATGCTATCGGCAGTAGTGGCTTTTGCCCGCATGAGCTGGACAAATCTAAATCAACTTGTGATCAGTGTTAAAAATGCTTTTAAAAGCATGGGAAACCTAGCTATAAGTGTTTTTGAGGGAATTGTTAACGCAGGCATTAGTCGGATCAACTTTGTGATATCGGGCATGAATCTGCTCATTAGAGGTGCAAACGCTGCTAAAAAGCTTTTTGGCTTTGATGGTAGTTATAGCGAGGTCACTCCATTAAGAAACGCCAACTTTGGTCGTATAGCTTATGAAGATACGAACTATGTTGGCTACACAGAGTCGCACACTGCAATCACAGCAACTCGCGATTGGGTGGATGGCGCGATAGATCGACACAAAGAAATTAAGGCGAATGCAGACGCTGCAAGAGATAGCCTTACACAAGTAGGCAATGCTGCTGACCAAGCGGGGAAAGCAGGCGACAAGGCAGGCAAGAAAACTGCAAAGTCAGCTAAGGACGCCACTAAAAAAATTAAAGAGCAAAAAGCAGCTGTGGACGAGCTAGCAAAAGCTTTTGCTGAAGCAGTAGCGCAACTGGAAAAGTCTATCGCTATGGTAGGCAACCAAACGGCATTTGGGGAGTGGTTATATGATTTAAAAGACGCTAACAACCAATTGTCGAGTTTAGATGCGGCTGGTAAAAATAAGCTGCTAGGTCTTGCAATCAACCTCGATGTTAAAGAGCTAAGCAAAGAACTGGAAGATAGTAATCAAGAAGTCGCACGACAATTAGAACTGCTTGAAGCTACTAGTGACCTACAGCGCGAGCACCTGCAATTAGAGTATGAAGCGACTGATTTACTAAATAAGTATCAAGTGCTGCTTGATAGCGGGCTTGAGGCCCAGTATGAAGAAATAAAAAACTACATACAAGGTAATTTACAGCTTAAAGCGAAGCTTAAAGAGACGGAAGCTATACATGCTGTCAACAAGGAGCTCAGAGATAGCGTCGAAGAGATAAATAAGCAAATTTACCTGATGGGCAATGATTCAAGATTAGATGCGTTTGTATATGATCTGGAGCGTACAGAGAAGTACGCTCATGCAAGTGCCGAAGAAATCGAACGCATGAAAGACGCGATAGTATCATTACGAGATGCTGAAATAATGCTGGATGTGCGTAATAGCGCGGCACAACTGCGTACAGAGTTGCTTGATTATGCAACACCAGGCACGACTTATGATCAGAATGACAAATTGCTAGCCGACTCACTTGAGAAACTGCGACAAGCTCGAGAGCTGG
>Ga0098064_100116_pt1 | contig 17088 bp, 20 predicted proteins | sample 24BtaG_FD_77061 | JGI IMG/M metagenome (GOLD analysis project Ga0098064, IMG submission 77061) | Marine viral communities from Cariaco Basin, Caribbean Sea - 24B_WHOI_OMZ_CsCl | ecosystem: Environmental > Aquatic > Marine > Oceanic | place: Caribbean Sea: Cariaco Basin | collected 2014-11-08
AAATAAGGAAAGAAATAAAAAGAAATGTCCCTTTTAAGCATAAATGGCATTAAAGACAAGAACTAAATTGACTCTTGGATCATTAGGAGCAGTAGCTGGGGGGTTGATTCTTAACAGTGGGACTATATTATTTATTGGTGTTATTGCATTAGTTGCATTATTAGGTTCGGCATATATTCAAAATCAACCTAAGCAACCAAGTAGTAGAGAAAGAAAAAGGGAGAGAAGAAACGCATATAAAGATGAGTACGAAAGGGAAAGAGCAAGAATTGATGCTCAAGAAGATAGCAAACCTCCAAAGGGTATTCACTTCTAAGTGTTCCAATAAGTTTATATATGTGTATTCTTTTATACCCCTTGATGGTTGTTAAGAGAGACAGATTCCACGCAGCAGTGAGTGGAATATCGGAAGAACTACAAGAATTCTACGAGAAGTACCCACAATATAGAGGAAAGACACCAAGTTTCGTTATCAACATGGGTTTTAAGCAGTGGCTTAACGAAAAACTTAAGAATGTGAACGAAAATCTTCCCCCTAAGTTGCGTGGGTGGTGTAGGGGTTCTTCTAAGACGACAGATTTTTTTCCAAATGTCTCGGATGGTATTCGGTTTTATAGACTACAAGAATATAAAGGAAATAGATACACATAGATGGGGTGATAGTGTAGGAGTTTTTACACTATGACTAATAAACGAAGGGAAACAGGGTATCAGCGTTACTTGACACCACGAGAATTTAAACTCATACATGAATGGGTAGATACTCGTCTTAGTTCTTCTCCTCCCACGCAGATGATATTTTATTGTCAAATGTTTTTGGGGTTGCGAGTAAGCGAAGCGATCAAGTTACACCGAGATAATTTCAACAAGGACTTTACTAAATTAACATTTCAACCATTAAAGAAAGCTCGTCCCATTGTTCATGAGCGACACATTCCATCCATTCTAAGTGAGAAGTTGCAGAAGTACCACGTTAAATATAGAAGGAGATATAGGAATGGCTACTTATTTTTCCCATTCAAGAATGGATCAACTAACTATCATGTTCAGCGATCCACAATTATATGGTGGTTCAAAACATTACGCAAGGAGTTAGGTTTAAACCAAGTTTATTTCACTTGTAGTGATGGCAAGAAATTATATAGGGTAAGTTCTCATACGTTTAGGCACTTTGCAGCGTGGCGATACTATGAAAGTTCTGGGTATAACATCAAAGCAGTTCAAGAAATATTATGTCATGAGAGTTTCGAGACGACAGCAAAATATATTTCTTCTATGGCTTCGCTTGATAATGAATTAAATATAATTAATGGAGCGTGGGATAAGTTATAAGTATTTATCTATATCCTTTTTTTGTTTCACTCTTTTATACGCATGATACTTATTTTTCTTTCTTTTAGATTTAGGCGTACTAATTATTTTAGCTTTAGATGGTGTATAATATTTCACTTTCTCAATTTCTTAGTAGATTTTTGGAAACCCTTTAAGCTGTTCATAACTGATCCCGCCGCATACATTTTTCCCGCTACTGGCAGTGCCGAACTCATTCTTCCCATAGCATTTTGTGCGTTTCCTGTGTTATGAAAAGAAGATAACATATTTGTTCCTACTGCTAAACCTAAACCTGTTACAGTTAATTTTGCAGATTTCTTATATAATTTCTTTACCATTGTAATCCCCCAAAAAATAAAAAAAAAATAAAAAAAAATTAACGCTTTTTTCTTCTGCGTTTAGTTGTTCGCTTAGTTTTGCGTTTGCAACACTTTCTTTTTCGCTTCATGGTCTAACCCCGAGCAAACTTAGCATACAAATAAGTCAATAATACTCCAATTATGACAGACGCCACTACCACAGTTGCAATCGTTCCGATCTTGCTTGTGATTTCGGTTGCTCCAAGTAAACTTTCTTGAGCAGCGTTCCACGCTGTGTTGTTGTCAAACATTGTTGCAGTATGACCTGTGCCATTTTCACATTGACCCATAACGGAATCGTAAGTTGTGAAACCATCTCCTCGTGCTGCGCAGTTTTCAGCTCCCCAATCGTCTCGAATATCAACATTGACGTCAATCAAATATGCCATTCCAATACCCAAAACAACTAACGTGAAACCAATACTTAGCAAATCCTTTATTGCAAATTTGATCTCCTTTGTTTTAGTCATTTTATATGACTCCTAAGCTCGTGCAAATTTTGCATATAAATAAGTTAGCAATACTCCAATTATGACACTTGCAACAACTACTGTTGCGATAGTTGGTAGCTTTTCGGTAATCTCACTTACACCCGTCATGGTGTCCTGTGTTGCGTTCCACTGTAAACTATGCGTTGTAAAGTCATCTTGTACGTCACTTACTACATCAAGTCCGTAGGCAATTCCAATACCTAGAACAACTAAAGTGAATCCCACACCGAGTAATTCACTAATACTAAATTTCATTTCTTTTCTCATTTTTTATTAACCCTCCAAAGGTTTTACTAGGGGTAAGGAAATAGTATATTTATACGGATGGGGGCATAGGGAGCATTTGCTACATACAAAAATTTATATACTTCGACTTCTTTCCAGAAAAGGGGGAGAGGATTTTTACCATGTTTATAACAACCTCTTTTATATTTCATTGTAGTTTCGACCTGATCCAATTTCTACACAAGTAACGCTAGTAACTATCTATAACATCTATCTTTAAGATTAAAAAAAAATGTTATTGATGTGTATTTCTTCCTTTCCCCACATTTCAAAATGGGGTCAGATTATCAGAATTATAAGAAGGCTGTCAAGGCAGCCATCAAGCGGGGCGGGGATGTAGGGCAAGGAGCTACTATTACACCAGTTAAGAAAGGTGGGGGTGGTGGTGGTTCTTCTTCAAAATCTACTCCAAAACCAACTTCTTTTGCTGCACGAAATCAAGTTCATTATTATTATGATCCTAGTTCTGGGAAAACAACGTATCACGTTGGAAGTCCTAGCGGGAGAGATTTAAAGGGTTATGTTGAATATAAAACTAAAACTATTTCTACTGGAAAAACACATTATAAAACAGAAGCAGAAGTACAAGCTCAAGCATCCCAAATTGAAAAGCAACAAATGAGTAGGATTGCAACAGAAAGAGCAGACGAAGCCAAACGCCAAGAACAAATTAAAGCTCGTCAGAATGCAGAAAAACAAGTAATGGCGGCACGTCAAAGACAACAACAAAGAAACAGAACTGTCGCAACAAATATGAGTAACCCTTATGATAGGATTAACCAAAGTAAAAGTAAAGTAGTAAAACAACAATTAAAAGATCAAGCAAGGGAAATATCTCAAAGTAAAGTCACAAAAAAGTATGATCCACAAAGTGGTATGACTAGATATTCTACTAAACAAACAATGGCTCAAGTAAACAAAGCCGATAACGTAAAGAAATTAAATCCAAAAAGAGTAAGTTATGATAAACCAAAACCAACTCAACCCAAACAAACAGCGAAGCCGAAATATGCAACTGATATAATACAAAAGAATCCTTATTATAAAAAATTTTCTAGTAAAGTAAAAGCCGCAGATAAATATGTAAGTGAAAGTAAAGCGGGAAAGTTTTATGCTAAAAATGTAAAAGAAACAGGAAGAATAGTAAACTGGGCAATAACAACTCCAATGAAGATTCCCGCTTATGTTGAAAAACAATATAAAGTCGCAGAAAGAGCAGAAAAGTTTGTTGCAAGTTTACCAGACACAAGCATAAGAAGTAAACGAGGGATGGCTATGACTAGGGCGTATGTTCCTAAAAATGTTACTTCCAAAGGAAATATCACAAAACTTCCAAAGTATGAGGGTTTACCCGAATATATGGTCGGTGTTCGTAAACCAACTCAAGCAGAAAAAGGAAGGTTTGTTGGTGGGTTAATTAAAACAAGTTTTACTTATCCATCTGAACATCCTTATCAGACTCTCGCACTTGTTGGAACACCCGCAGCAGTTGGAACAGCAGAAAAATTTATTGCTCCTGTCATTGGAACTAAAACATTTAGAGCTGGAGAATATTTGGCTGGAGCTGGGTATGTTGGATCAAAGGGAGTTGAGTTGGCAATTTCTAAAACCCCTTACGAAATGGGAAGCATTCTTGCAGAAGTCGGAGTTGAAACAGCAGCTTTAGGTTCTGGTTTAAAGTATAGACCAAAAACAAATAAGTATGCTGGGTTTGGAACAAAAGCATATCAAAAAGGAAAATTTAAAATTAAAGAGGGGAACATAGAAGTTCTCAAAGAGCTTGACCCAAAACTTGCCGAAACAAAAGCAGAAAAATTATTAGCATCAAAATATAAAGCATCACAATATGAAGATACTCTTGGACTTAGATCATATAAGTTTGCAAAAAGAAAAGTACAACAAGGGCATTTAAATGTTGTAAAAGAATTTGATTATCCTTTAGCTCTTAGGAAAGCAACCGAGTTGGCAAAAAATCAAAGGGATGTTTCTGTTCTGGTTCGATCTCCAACTTTGGAAAGATCACATATTAGTATTACTAGAGAAGGAAATTTAGGTTTTGAGAAAACAACAATTAGAAACGAGCCATTAATTAAGCAAGAGTATTCAGTTCCAACACCAGAAAATGAATTTTATATTGCTGAAATAACTGGTAAAAATGAAGCGTTTGTTGGTTTTCAATCTGGAAAGAATACAAAACTTCCAAGTGTCAAATCAACAATAGGAGCTGGAGCAAAAGGAAAACATTATAGAGTAGTTCATAAAGACGATTTAGGAAAATTTTATACTGAGTTCTACCAAGAATCAAAGTTAGGATCAATAGGAAAGGCAAAGAAAACCTCAGAAAAGTTATCTGCAAATGTTGAGTTTTACCCAATAGATATTCCTAAGACATCAAAGGTAGGAGATTCATATTTTTTTAACATTAAAGGTAAAAAGTTTGTAACAGATGGAAAAAATGTTGCTGGTTTACCAAAGGAAGCTGTATCATTTCAGATAGAAAAAGGTCAAACTAAAATGTTTATTGACCTTGGATATAAAACTAAATCAATGAAGATGGCAAACATCTTAACTCACGAGGGGCATAGAGTAGAAGTATTCCGAAAGACAGAAGCAATTAAACATAAAAGTTCAGATAAAGGAGTTCATGATTTAGGAAGTTTGCAAAAGGGATCAGTTCGATTATTGCATAAAGGATTCAAGATTGAAGTCTCAAAGATACCAGCACACAAATTAAAAAAAGCTCAAAGTAAAACTCCTCCTCTTAAATTTGGAGAGCCAAAAACATTCTTAGATAATATTAAAGGTAAGAATATGAAGAAAGTTAAAACCTTTACTATTACAGCAACTCCTTTTGTTGGTAAATTTAGCACAAGCACTAGAAGAAAACCAGACTATACCTATTCACAAAATAAAGGTCAGAAACTAAAGTCAATTCTATTAACTAAGAAAAAGACTAAAACAAAAACAGCCCCATTATTAAATATAAAAGAGAAAAAACAAAAGGTACTCAAAAAGAAAAAGGCATATCAAAACCAGCAAACAGTTTATGTATTTCGTAGGAATAAAAATGTCCAATATTCATCCAGCACACAATATTTTAATCCTCAAGCACTCGGTTCTAAATCTTCTGCATATATGTATGGTCGATCTTCTTTAAATTCATTACAAAAAGAGAATAAAAAGAAAGTAAAAAACAATCAATTATCTTTATTTACTCCTATTAAAAAATCAAAAAGTTCTGTCAAACAAGATCATTTTCTAAAAAATGTGAACGCACATAAATCATCCTTTGAATTTAAACAAACCAAAGGTCTTAAAATGGGTTTGTTACAAAATTTAGGGCAAAGATCAAAGCAAGAGAGTAAGCAAGATAATAAAATGGCTCTAAGAGTAGATCAATCGTTAAGTATGGATTCACTCCAACGAAATAAACAAAAAATGGATTTACGCCAAGACATGAAACTTAAACTTGATTTAAAATTAGATTCTAAATTAAAATTAAGATTGGATCGCAGACCAAAACGAACTCCACGAAAGATAGTTCCAGAAAGAATTCCTCGAATTCCTAAAGTTCCTTCTTTCGATTTAAACCTCAAAAGCAAGGGATTCAAACTTAAAACACCAAAGAAAAAGAAACTAAAAGCATTCACTAAATACACGCCAACTCTTTACGCAACAGTGGGAAAAATCAAAGCGAAGAAAGGGAAAGTAAGAACGAAGGGGCTATCGGGTCTTAGTTTAAGACCAATCATATCATAATGGAACAAACAGAACATCATGCGGCACACGCAACAAACGATTTACAGTTACAGAATCCAACATTTCTGCAACTAAGACTAGACACTCGACCTCTAATAAAAGAGATTGAATTATTTCTATCGGCAAAGAGAACTGTCCTTATCGAAGATAAAAAGACAGGAGAGATATACGAGGAAGAAAGGGAAGTGGGAAAACCACTTGCTAATAGCGAAGGAATCACCGCTATATTGAACTTTGTTAATTTACGAGCCAATCATCATGTAGTACAGGGAAACTTCAATAGAGAGGAATACTATTGGCTTGTATCGGACACTAGAAAGGAGTTAGCTATGTCAATCATTCTTAACTGTTTAAACTGGGGAATTGAAGATAATAAACTGGATTTTATTATTGATAGCATATTAGGTTTTATCAAACCATTCTTATCTCGCCTTGTAGATAACGAAGAAAGAAAATCATACTTAAGCCAATTCTCAAGTAGAGAAGTTCTAACAGATCAAAAACCAAAAAGGAGTGCTATGGGAGAATTTGCGAATGGCTTTAAATAAATTTATTGTTGCTTTATTTATTCTTCTTCTAATTGTACCTCTAGCGGCAGCAGAAACGCCATATAAATATACATATAAAAATCATAAAGCGACGTCAACACATACAGAAGTGACGTTCCCAACACTTAAAACAGATAAAACGCAAATAAGTATAAATTCATTAATTGATTTAGAAAGGCATAAAGCAGAAATTAATTCAAAACTCTACCCAGAATTTAGAAGTGTACCAGCAGAAATATTATTTAAAAATTCTAACTTAATTAACCCGATAGTATTACATAACGGGAAATGGGATAAAACAATTAAACTAGTACGTGACGGTTTAACATCATGGAAAATACAAGTTAAAGGATTCTCGTCTTACGAACTTATAGATACAGATTGGAACGGTGTACATGACGGAACTACAGTGCGTAACGGATTCCTTGAAAAAGATTCAGATTTAAAGTTATACCTGCCATTTAGATATGAAAATAAGTCAGAAAATATTACAGATGAATCCTTAGAAGAAAACATAGTTACAATACGAAACGGTACACAGTGGGATCCGATAAATCCATTACATTACTCATACGACGCAGATACGCCAGATTCGGAAATTACGACACCGATGGTACCTGATTTAAATTTTTCCTTCGATGATAGTGAATTTACATTAGAAATGTGGGTATTATTTGAAGAAATTAAGGCGTACCAATGGTTATTTTCTAACACCAACCTCCCGACATTCGGAGATAAAAGGGCGGGAGTAATTGTATATGCTAACTGGGATGATTTAAAGTTTAGAATATCTAACACAACAGCAAATTCGGATTCGCAAGGAGTTACAGCAACAAACATACTTAATGAAAATAAAACGTGGGTACACATAGCGGCTACATTAAATGAAACGACAGGGACATTATATTATAACGGAGAAGATGCAGGATCATTCGCAAGAGATAGGAACCCACACGCAGAAGGAGTATGGGAATTTGGGTCAGGAGGATCCACTTCAGCAGATTTTACAGGAAAGTTTGATGAAGTGAAAATATATAACAACACATTAGATTCAGAAGATATACTTATTCTATTTGAAAATAAAACCCATCCATCAGTTGCGCCAATATTACATTACGCATTCAGGCAAGATGATTTCATGGATGTAGCTGACGAAACAGGAAACGGACATCTTGGAACCTTTGCAGGAGGGGGATTCAGTGAACAGGGAGGCATAAATTCTAGCGTAGGTTCACACCTATTACATACAAATCAATCAATATACGTAGAAGGATCAACGGAATTGGATCTTGCAGGGAACATGTCAGCAGGAATATGGGTATACTCAGAAGAAGCATTATTTGAAGGTAAAAAAATCATGACGAAAAGTTCCACAGGTTTAGCCTCAACAGCGAACACGCAATTTGCACTTGGAGTGGATCAAGCATTACAATTAGAATATGAACATATGTATGACACAGCAACATCATTCAATTTTACAGGATCAGCAATATCAATAGGATCGTGGAATCATATATTTTTTACACGAAATAATGCAACAAGGAATGTTACCCTATACATCAACGGAGAACCAGCAGGAAGTGCAATATATTCAACCGTACAATATCCAAACGATGGACAACAAACGGATTTATACATAGCGGAAGATCCGAAACAAACACCGCATACATATTATAACATTACAGTATCACTCCCACAAGTGTTTGATAGAGTCCTTAACATAACTGAAATTGTTGATATGTATAACCAAAGTCCACCATACCTATATAAATCATACGCCACATACATGGATACACTCAATTCATCAGATTATGACCCGACAATAGAACAAAATGTATGGCATAACTTTTCACTACATGAAGTAACGGGATCATGTGCAATGTTAAGTTCAGTTGAATATAACACTTTACCATCAGTTCAACTAGGAACATGTTTATGGAACCTTTCAGACACGCAAGGAGAAAAAATTAACATTTCATTATCCCTTGACGGAGAAAAAAGTACAACACCAACATTCCATAATTGGACATTTTTTAACAATAAATATTTATCACCACATGCAGGGAATATGTCAATATCAGGTGGAGAAAATACCTCCAGAGATATCACAGGAAACGTAACATTTTACCTTAATGATACAGATTTAGGATCAATAATCATAATGTGGTTCGTAGATTCAGTTAATGTCGAAAATGATACAACAACAGGGTTAAGTAACGGATCAATAGCCTTTGGAACCTTAGCATCAACAAATTTTGTAAAAGATAATGATGTATATTTTAGAGCATTACCATCTAACCCGCCAGTTATAGGAGAATATAACCAATCACAATCAATAGTGATAGGGAATGCAGGGTTTGACATAATAGATTCAAGTCCTAGCGCAAATGTTACATTAATACGACCAAACACTTATTCTTTCACTGTCACGCTTAATGATGTGGATAATGATGTAGTTACCATGTGGTCAGTGGATGGCATAAACATATCTAATAATACAAACTCGTTTACATTTAATTCGGGAGATTATTCTGTTGGTTCGCATGAAATAATCGCTTCCTCAAGTGATGGGGAGTTTAGCGATTCTGCTACATGGTCGGTTGAATCTACACAAGTAGATAACTCATTAGCGATGGTTCTAGGAATATCTTTTATGTCTTTATTCTTCCTATTCTTTGCGTTTAGATTAGATGATAAGCACTTTTTGCTTAAAATACTGTGTATATTCTTCGCTTTATACTGTTTAATACTAATTCCTTCATTATTCCTTAATGGAGTGGATGGAGTTAAAGATATTTTCCTAAATGTACCCTTATGGTTTTTTAGAATATTTATCATATACTTTAGTTTATACCTCTTTTATCACTGGGTACAGAAATCAGAAAAATTTGTTGGAGTGTTAAAAAAATTAGGATTAAAGAAAAAATGAATGTAAAAAGAAATCCAACTAAAATGAGAATTCCGCATGAGTTTAGAACTTACCTATATGAAGAAAAGGCACGAAATCCCGATAGAACATTCCAAGATATATTAAAACAAATTGCAAAAGAAAGGAGGAGAAAACCAACAAATAAACAACATGGCTTTTGGGGCAAAATTTAACAAGCGAGGGAACGCAGTTGTTGATACCATTACAATACTTATTATTATAATAGTTTTTGGTATGACCGCAGTATTTGGTTCTTTAGTATTAGATGAAGTTACGACAGATTTTGTTGCAGATGAAAATTCTGTGGCAGCCACAAACCAATTAACTAAGATGAATGATAATTATATTGCTCTATTTGATAATTTGTTTTTATTTGTATGGGTTTTGCTTATAATATTTACTCTAATATCTGCTGCCATGTTAGATACAAGACCGATATTCTTTGTAGTGAGTATTATATCATTATTTGCTTTATTTGTAGTCACGCCAATACTTGCCAACGCATTTGATGACATTATGCTTGAAGATGGTATTTCTACATACGCAAATCAGTTTACATTTACAAGTTGGATAATGGGACACTTATTAGAATTGATTATTGTTATTGTATTTTTACTTGTAACTGTAATATATTTAAGAGTCAAGGGGTTTACATAGCATGAATAAAAAACTACTATTATGGGTACTCGTATTCTTTTCTGCTCTATTAGTAAGCCAAGCTATATTGACGAATGATCCCTATGTATTACGTTTTGATGATGTAAGTACAGTAGATTCATTTTTTCAAGCAGGGTTTAATGATACTCCTTTAAACAATACTCATGGTTCATTGTTAGAATACGCAACAGACGGAGATTCTTCTACTTGCGTGGAAGCAGGAAGGACAGAAAACGGATATATCTTTTCTAATTTTACAATACCGCAGAATTTTAGTCATATAAATATTACAGTAGATTTGGATTATGGGGCTGGATTTCAAGAATTAACGTATTATAATGGTACAGATTGGACGGATTTATTGCAGGGAGATTTCTCAAACTGTTACAATTTTGCTGCAAGTTACCAATGTAACCAATCAATACATAATGATACATTAGATTTGGATGTACTACAACTTAGGGAAACAGTATCAGAATCCGACCTTTCATCTGTTCAATTATGCGAGTTAGCTGTCACAGCAACATCAGATACTATTGCATATATATCTACTGATAGTGTTACTTCTGTAAATCTCACAATACCGACAAATTTTCATTTTAATAGTACATTTCTTAGAATAAGTCCTTTCGGTTTTCCAAATTATATAAACAATGATTTTGCAGATAACGAAACCAACGTATCTGGAGGAGGGACATGGACTCACCCCGAAAATGGAACGGATGAAGATTGGTTTACACTCGCAGAAGCAGAAGCGGGTCCTGCGGGGTATGGTTTTCAATATGCTGCTCCCGAAGGAGCAACGGATGGTTTAGTTCAAACAAAATTCAATAATATTTATAATAATGTTTCTATTATAGATAACCAAGCGGGTTGTTGGAATGATGGTCATATACGTTTTGATGTGTCCGCAGTAAATGATGTCTCGTTAGATATTGGATGTTTAGATGGAGAAATACTACAATCGCTATATTCCGATAATACAGGGGACGATTTTTATGAAGTTGGTATTTTTTGGATTTTGGCAAACGGAACAACAGCCAATTTAACAGTTGGAAACTTAACTAATCCTATTGCGTGGAATTATTCAAGTGATAGTTCGTTATTATTACCTATACAATTTCAAAGTCATTGGAATACATTTATTTTCAATTATTCCAATGGGTCGCAGATGGTTCTTCCTTTATTCTTCCAAACAGATGGTCACTCCAATCTTTCAATCGAATTATACGAAACAGATATAACAAATTATACTGCCAACTTAACATTTAGAGATAACGAAACAAATGATAACATCTTTCCCGCTTGTACTTTAGATGGAGAGAGTATTAATCATAGTGGAGTGTATTCTACATATAGTGTAAATAAAGAAGCAACCATGCAGTGTGTATTAAATGGGTATGCACATTATACAAGAGTATGGAATGTTTTTACACCAATGTATGAGTTTTTCAACATGACAAGTCATGTTTTTAATGTTGAGTTTAGGGATGAACTTACTGATTTGCTCTTAACAGGTTTTAATATTACTGCGGAGTTTATCAATGACCAGTATTCAGTTAATGATACAACAGATAATGGTTTAATTTCTGTTCCTTTATCCTCCGCTGGAGATTATACTGTTAGATACTTTTCAACAGATTATGGAAGCCCGAGACATTATTATTTCACTTTAACAAACCAAAGTTATACGAATGTTACTTTATACTTACTAAATAATACTCTAGCAACAGACATTACAGTAAATGTATTCGATAAAGAAACCATTGTTGGAATACAAGGCGCAACGATTCATTTATTACGTTATGATCTTGCCACTAATACTTATGTTGAGATTTCTGCATATTCTTCTGATGTTGGAGGAAAAGCATACTTCCAAGTGGAAGCATCGAATGAGTTATACCAATTTGTCGTAGATTATCCATTTGGAGAGACAAAATTAACAACCGAGCCACTATATTTAGAGGAAACTACATATAATTTATATATAGATACAGGAACGTCTTACGGACAAGATTTATTTTATGAAACAAGTATTATTTATTCCCTTACTTATGATAATAGTACAAATCAATTCTCGGTAACATATACGGACCCATCCATTATTGCATCTCAATATTGTTTAACCATAAAGAGACATGGGACATATTCATTAGATACATTAAACTCCAGTTGTGGAACTTCAACAACTGGGACAATTACAATAGGTGGATTGGAAAACAATACTGTAAATTATGGTGTTTTCTCCGCTACAATAAACGGAGAGGATAGAGTCATAGCATCTATATGGAAAGAGTTATATTCTGATAATTTACCTTCGGGAAAATTCGGTTTATTCATGGCAGGGTTGATATTAATAACATTTGTCCTCTTATTCAAAGTTCCAGAACTATCTCTAATTATAGGAGGGGGTTCTTTAGTATTACTCCGCTTCTTAGGTTTAATAGATATATCTTGGAGTTGGTCAATAGGTGTATGGGTCTTTTCGATAGTATTAACATTAATGGTGTTCCTTAAAAGATGAAAAAAATAAAATTTCAAGTAAGTTTGACAGGTTTTATAGTCTCTTTGCTCCTTGTATCACTGTTCGCAACTGTATTCGCTGGGTTTGTTAGTGAGTTAGAAGTTAATTATGGCGTTGCTTCTAATGTAACCTTTGAGCATTATAATAAAACTAGCGAATTAACAAGCCAAGTCAATACAATAAGGGCAAACACAACAATAGAGCAAGATCAAGGGTTACTGGATGTAATTGGTGGGTATTTTAGGGGGGGGTATGCAGCTTTAAAACTTACTTTCAACAGTTATGATACTTTTGATTCGTTAATGTCTCGATCTGAAACGGACTTTCCTATATTAAACATATTCACCAACTTTTTTGCATTAATTGTATTAGTTTTGCTCGTTGTTGGTGTATTAATAAGCGTGTTGGTGAAAATGAGGGTATAAGATGGCAATATATAATATTTCATGGATGAATAATGTTACAAGCCCCTTAGATATATTCACAGGGACATCGCAAACACTTTCCTCCAGTTATCCCGAGTTTATGGTGGGTTATTTACTCTTAATTGCCTTCTTTTGTGTATTCTTAGGGACAATGTATAATAAATATGATCTGGGTTCAGTTCTAATAGTTGATTTCTTCTTTTTAACTCTATTAAGTGTTATTTTCCTTATGGTTGGCTTAGTTCCAACGATTATGGTTACAATATCAAGCATATTATTTATAATTGTATTAATATTATACATGATCTTTCAAAAATGAAGCATAAAGAAGAATTAAAAAAGATAGGAGGAAGTTTACTATATATTGCGGTACTATATAGTATCGTTTTTTACTTCCAACTATCTTTCGTTGGGACTTATTATGTTTTCCTAGTGGGGACAATAGGATTATCCATATATTTTAAGAACTTTTCAATATCAAACTTTTTTATATCTGCTGCTTATATAGGTGTTCTCTTTGGAGGGTTTTATTGGTTAGGTCAATGGGGTATATTAGGGGGGTTAGTTGGTGTATTTATAATTAGTGGAATTATATTATTTACTAGGAGAAAAAGATTTATACAAACTAAACATAAGATGGAACAACTAATATGGGGTAAGCCACTCAAGGAGTTTGTCGCTAGTGGTGAGAAGATACCCAAGATCAAGATAAGTGGGTTGAAATGACGTACTAAACAGACCTCCTTCAAAACGTCACACTTTAGCCAAAACGTGACGTAATCTAAGCACAAAGGGTAGGGTATTCTCGATAGTATTTTTTTTGGTATGTTTTCAAGGATTTTGAGGGTTTTCCATGAGTAACCTATTGGTACGTTCTGGCTCTTGGTATGTATCGAATTTCTCTCTCTTTTTTTGGCGTACCATTTCTAATACTTTTTCTGCTGTACCTAGTTGCTCAAGGTTGATCCATTTCCCCAGCTCGTAGTAACCTAGCTGGTAGTACTTTCCATTCTGTCTTATTTTAAGTTTCATTCTTCAAACCCCCACTCGTTACTTTCCATAATCTCTTTTATGTCATGGTACGATCCCATAAAGTACATGAGTATAATTGCGATAAGTTCCCATAATTGTAGGGCGTACCCATAGAACACAATAGGTATTATGCCAAATAAGACCCCCCCCATGATACAAATTTGGTATTGGCTAGGGCTTAGTTTATCAAACTCGGTGGGATCACTAAGCACAAACTCAAAATTTAAAGGGAACAACTTCTTAAAATTAAATTGTAATGGAATCCATTTCTTAGTATATAATCGTAGAAATAATATATGTCCCCACTCATGGAATAATATACAGGCGATGAATAAGAATAATAATATGACAATCTTAATAAGCCATATCATTCTTCCCCTCGCTTGAGTAACCTTTTTTCTAATCGGTTGATCCGATCCATAATATAACTGTACGCTTGAAGGATAGTATATAATACAACGAGCCAAGCCAAGCCAAGTATTACCAAGAGTTCGCTATCCATCATTGTAACTTCTCCAACTGTATTGCTATCATGTCTTGACACTTAGAACAGTAGTCTCCCATGTCTCGCTTAGGGTCTCGGTATGCTTTGACCCGACAGGTGTTACATAGTTTCTTGAATAGTTTAGTAAATACTCTAGTCATTTTAATGAAGCCAACTTCTTTGGCAATACTTATCTCCTCGTCACTTAATTTTTTGTCTCGCATCATAAATTCCCCCATACTATTGTTATTGCGGTGGTCGGTGGTCGGTTAAAAAGGCGTATTTCTTAGGCAAATGCCCCCAATCCGAGAGGGTTTGTTGCTTAATACCGAAGAATGGGGCGGCTATCTCTTGCGTTACATTAAAATGTTCACAAAATGTAGCAACATCATACTTTAGTTGGAAATATTTCTCTTGCATGGCTGTTAAGTTCTTATCTTCACCGAACATATTGATTATTGCTTGATCTTTCTTCTCCTCGTAGGCATCCCAATCGATCAATGGCTTGTTTGAGTAGTTAATGAACTTACCACGAAATGTGGACTTCTTGTATGCGAATTCTTGCTTGGTTCTTTTGATAGTATCAAAGAGTTGGTTCTTGAGATTCTTTCGGTAGTATGTGAAGTACCCACGTTCCAATCCATCTGGACTATACACATGAACTAAACCCATAGCTCTACGCACTACATAGCGGCGTAACTCATGGAACTTTGGAATGCAAAACACCCAGTAGTGGTTCATCTTCCGAGCTGTCATTAATATCTGTACCAGTTTGTTCTGTGTCTTGTTCTGCCACTGGGTACTCAATGCTCCAAGCGCTGCTTCATCCCATAGAATGATTTGCTTCTTATTTTGAGCAGCAAACGCCATCATTTTATCTAAATCAAAGAATATATTATCTACTGTGAACTTAGCTCCTGTTTTATAGGATAAAGTATGACAATGAGCAATAGCAAAGGTGGATTTACCTATACCTTCATCCCCGTCATATATCCATAGGTTATCGAACTTCTTATCTTGCCTTATCTTTGACAAATCAAGCATAGTAAGCAAATTATCATCCATATAATATTGTAAGTCTGTAACTACTGCCATTTATATCCCCAATAGATCAAAGTCCTTATCTGTGAGTAGCATTCCCTTCTTAGTTGCTGTGCAGCGTAAGAAAAGCTCGAACTGATCCAATTTATTATCAATTTTAGTATAAATAAATGATTTATCTGCTCTTGACGAGCCAATTATGCGTAAAGAGTTCTCCAAAGCATTAAACATCTTCTCGCACTCGTCTCGTTCTTCTTGAGTCATCTTTGGGTAGACTTCTGTACGAACTAAGCGCAAATATTTATACCATGTCACATATTCATCATTAATACTTGCATTCGCTGCTCGTCTTAGGTACTCATCGAGTCGTTCAAGCGTTGCAACATTACTGTTAAATTCTGTCTCGGTCTTTTGCTCTTTCATCTTAGCGGTGTATGACATTGAGGGCAAACAGTAGCACGAATTGCAAAGTAAATCTTCCCACATTCGCAATCGTACCACTTATTTATGGGTGTAAATGTCATGAGGGCTTTTGTTCTCCTTGTGACACCACTCCCCCCTTAGGTTTACTTTGTGGCGTGACCGCTTTAGCTCCTGTGCCGAAGTCAGCAGCAACTCCTTTAATTTCTGCTAAGATACTACTTGATTGAGCTTCTCTTGACAACATGGCTTGGCTAATTTCACCGAAATACATCATACCCATAACAATAATTATCATCATTACACCCATAGCAGTTAAGTTAAGGGCATTTTCACGAAGCCAACTATTGTTACGTTCTGCTTCTGCTTTTTTGAACTGGTTAATGACAACATCACGTTGAGTGATTGAGAAACTTTGGTAACCAATAAGTGCATCATGACCATCTATTTTAATTAAATCCTCTTTCTCTAAATTCTTACGACTAATCATATAAACAAATTCATCTTCGCTTAATTTCTGAACTGTTAAGTGTAATTTACCCTTCTTACCAATATCAGCAACACCCTTTGGTGGTTCTGCTATCTTAAACTTAGGTTGCCAAAAGACACTCACCCAATCAATCGTTCCATTAATCTTATTCTTCTTTGGAACAACTAAATAGTCATTTACAAAGTCGTTTTTGTTAAGAGGATCAAGCACACGCACCTTGTGTGCTTTGGTCATTGTGAGTACAACAGATACGACACCCAAACCAATTACTCCCGCAGCAACAATAATTAAGATATTAACTATTACTGTCAT
>Ga0098064_100117_pt1 | contig 17058 bp, 15 predicted proteins | sample 24BtaG_FD_77061 | JGI IMG/M metagenome (GOLD analysis project Ga0098064, IMG submission 77061) | Marine viral communities from Cariaco Basin, Caribbean Sea - 24B_WHOI_OMZ_CsCl | ecosystem: Environmental > Aquatic > Marine > Oceanic | place: Caribbean Sea: Cariaco Basin | collected 2014-11-08
CGGCACACCCAGAACCAGAGTACGCAGTACCTCTGAACTTGATGTCGAGGAGATGTCGGGCTTGATCGAAAGGGTCAAGCAACTAGCAAACCAACTCAATGTACGAATGGAGCATATTGAATATGGATGACATGACTGAAGAAGAAATTCAGGAGATGGAAGGCCAAGAGGAATACGAGCAGACCGTAGCCCAATGGCAACAGTGGGAGGAAGAACATGTCGGTAAGTAAACGAGACTTCCTCAATGACTTGGTTAAAGAGAACGACCTCATAGTTAAGGAGGACATCTTTAACCTTGAGCGAGGCGGAAAGAATATCCCTATCATCACAAGGACAGGGATTGAGAAGATACAGTACGCCAACGATATCAAGGTATCGTTTGAACTGATGAGCGTACCGCCTCAGAAAGACTTTGCAGTTGTGAAAGCAGTTGCAACGAAGGGTGACAAAACCATTGAAACCTTTGCCTCTGCGTTGTTTGGCAAAGGAAGAGAGGGGAATGTCACAACGTTGTATGTCGTAGAGATGGCAGAGAAGAGAGCGTTGTCACGTGCTGTACTCAAACTATCCGGCGCATACAAGTATGGTGTTTATGGTCAAGATGAATCAGAGGAATTTAAGAATGGCTAAGAAGAAAGTAGCAAAGAAACCCGCTAAGAGAATAGCGAAACAGATCACTGATGAGCAAAGGGAGTTACTTCTAAAACTTATCAACAGTTCAAGCGATGTTCTTAGAGATGTTTTAGAGGTTGGATCAGCGATGGCTAATGACTGTCTGGAAACTCAATCTGCTATACATAATCTGGCAAAAGAGTTTAACTTCAAACAAGAACACTATTGGAGTCATTGGAAATGAGTCACTGGTATGACAAGGAAGGCAACCCGCATTACGAAATTGAGGGCAAGACAGGTATGCGTAATACCACCTTGCGTGACGCTCGTAAACATGATTGGGTTCCTTCCGTGTCTACCGTTTGGAAAGATGTGGTTGCCTCTCCCGGTTTGAACAGATACTTTCAAGACCAGTTGTTTGGGTCAATGCTAGAATCAAGACAGTTCTGGGATGAAGAGGAGTCAGCGTTCAAGAAGCGTGTGTTTGCATTGTCCAAAGAGCATTCGATAAAGTCTGCTGAGAGAGGGACGTACATGCACAACCTGATTGAACAACAACTACTCACTGGAAGTTGTGGATCACAAGACCCAAACGAAATACACATGGTCATGCAGACTCTCGCAAAGATGAAAGAAGTTTGTGGCGATCAGGACTGGAAGGTGGAGAAGTCATTCGCTCACCCAATGGGGTACGGAGGTAAGATAGATGTGTACTCTGATGAGTGGGTGGTTGACTTCAAGACCAAGGAAGTTTTGGATGAAGGTAAGAAGCCTGATGTGTACGACTCTTATGGTGTACAACTGGCGGCTTACAATCACGGGATAGGTGGAGGCAGGAAACTCCTCAACCTTTTTGTATCGTTTTCTTCTCCCGGTTATGTAGCAGAACACCAATGGGAAGAAAGAGGGAGGCTGTTTAGTATGTTTGAAGCGGCCTTACAATTATGGAAACTAACCAAGAGGTATGATGCTAGATGGCAAGCGTAAACAAAGCGATATTAGTGGGTCACGTTGGCAAGGAACCTGAGTTCCGCGAGACTAAATCGGGAGACACAGTAGCGTCTTTCTCACTGGCAACCAACAGCGGTTACGGTGAAAACAAGACAACCGATTGGCACAGGGTTGTGTTCTTTGGTAAGACTGCCGATGTAATCAAGCAGTACGTAAACAAGGGATCACAAATCTATGTCGAGGGAAGAATTGCTAACCGTTCATATGAGGACAAGGAGGGAATCAAGAGGTACGTAACAGAGATCACAGGGTACACAATGCAGATGCTAGGAGGTGCAGGAGGAGAGAAGCACACCGCTGATGTAGTCGAGAAGGGAGAGGATATTCCCTTCTAATGTAAGGTCATTGAACTATGACCTAGCAGAGCATATGAAGTATTCATTTGCTAGATACTGCTACCGTAAGTCGAGAAAAGACTCCTCAAAAAACTGGAGCGATGTATTCAAAAGTTTTTGGGGAGTCTCTCTTGAAGAGTACATAGAGTACGCAATCAAAAAGAATCTGAAAGACGATTACGAGGAACTTGAATGTCATTTTACAGAGAAGTAAGGTTTTTTAAACGGTCACAGGGAACAAGGACTGTGATCCTTCAGCAATATCCAGTGATCATAGATATCGGGGCCATATGTTGGGCCAAGAAATCAAACAGAAAGCAGGAGGTACTAGCGCAAGACATGGCATCCAAGAGTACCTTCAAGGACATCACCGTGTATGAGATAGGCCTTGCCGATAACAGCAAGTGGATCATCCCAATGTCTGAGATAGCCAAGTTGGAGATCGAAGTAGACGAGGGGCCTGTCACGTTATGAACGAGTATCAAAAGTTTATACACAAGTCTAGGTACGCCAAGTATCTGGATGAGCAGAAGCGCAGGGAGACATGGGAAGAGACAGTCGAGCGTTACGTAGACTTCTTCCAGAACAGAACGTCCATTAATCTGGGGCCTGTGCGTGATGCCATCATTAACATGGATGTCATGCCTAGCATGAGGTGCATGATGACTGCGGGTAAAGCATTGGACAGGGATGCAGTCGCCGGATATAACTGCTCGTACCTTCCTATCGACAGCCCAAGAGCATTCGATGAGTGCATGTATGTTCTCATGTGTGGCACAGGAGTTGGCTTTAGTGTGGAGCGAGGCTACATAAACATGCTACCTCACGTAGCAGATGAGTTCCACGACAGCGATTCGGTTATCGTTGTAAGGGATAGCAAGATTGGGTGGGCAAAGGCCCTCAAGGAACTGGTCAGCCTGTTGTATGCGGGGCAGGTTCCCACATGGGATGTGTCCAAGATCAGGCCTGCGGGTGCTAGGCTCAAGACATTCGGGGGCAGGGCATCAGGCCCAGAGCCACTGGAAAAACTGTTCCGGCACTTTGTCAGCGTGTTCAGGGGAGCATCAGGCAGGAGACTAAACTCCATAGAGTGTCACGATCTGGTGTGCTTTATCGGGGAGTCAGTGGTAGTCGGTGGTGTGCGTAGATCAGCCACTATCTCGCTGTCCAATCTGACTGATGATCGTATGCGTCATGCCAAGTCTGGTCAGTGGTGGGCTGAGAATCCTCAAAGGGCTTTGGCGAACAACAGCGTATGCTATACAGAGAAGCCTGACATGGGTGTATTCCTGCGTGAGTGGACTGCCCTGTACGAGAGTCGCAGTGGGGAGCGTGGCATCTTCAATCGTGAAGCCGCAAAGAGCATGGTTCCAGAGCGCAGAGACAGCGACTATGAGTTCGGTTGCAACCCCTGCTCTGAGATTATTCTCAGGCCAAAGCAATTCTGTAATCTGTCGGAGGCTGTATGCAGAGAGGGCGATACGCTTGAGGACATCAAGAACAAGGTAGAGATCGCCACTATCATTGGCACTCTACAGTCCACGTTAACTGACTTTAGGTATCTGTCTCCCGCATGGAAGAGGAACACTGAGGAAGAGAGACTGCTTGGCGTTAGCCTGACAGGTATCATGGATTGCCCTGTTGTTATGAACGCCAGTGCAGATGAGTTGGAGTCTCTCAAGACTCACGCTATCAGGGTAAACAAACAGTGGGCAAAGAAACTTGGAATCCCAGAGAGTACCGCCATCACTTGTGTCAAGCCGTCAGGTACGGTCAGCCAACTTGTGAACAGTGCATCAGGGATACACCCTCGCTACAATTCACACCTGATTCGGAGGGTTCGCAACGATAAGAAAGACCCTCTATCACAGGCCCTCATTGACTCTGGAATACCGCACCACACTGACCCATACAATGCAGAGGCTTGGGTGTTTGAGTTCCCTCAGAAGTCTCCCAAGAAGTCTCTGACCCGACATGACCTGTCAGCCTTGGAGCATCTTGAGATATGGAAGAGATTCTCTATACACTGGTGCGAACACAAACCGTCAGTCACTATCTACGTCAAGGAGCATGAGTGGGTAGAGGTAGGCGCATGGGTGTGGCACAACTTTGATATTGTATCTGGCGTGTCCTTCCTGCCTAGCGCAGACGAGGCTCACTCGTATGAGTCTGCTCCCTATGAGGACTGTGATGAAACAGAGTACAAAGAGAGAGCCAAGCAGATACCAAAGGAGATTGACTGGGACTTGATCCTTGAGGAAGAGGACGTTACCACTAGCAGTCAGGAGTTTGCCTGCACAGGAGGTGCTTGTGAACTGTGAAACACAATGAACGTATCTCTAAACTTCGGTGAACAGGTTGTATGTAAAACTTTAGCAAAGCAAAGGTACGAACTGGCTAGAAAAAATGGCAGACCGGATCAACAGATAGGAAAACAATCATCAGAACAAACTGATCTTGAGGGCATTGGCGGGGAAATAGCCGCAAGCAAAGTATTAAATGTATACCCAAGCCTGATACTTGAGCCTGACTCTGGTTGGGATATTAAGTATAGAGGGATAAAGATAGATGTAAAAACAACAAAGTACAAAACTGGAAAATTAGTTGCCAAGTTAAACACAAGATCGGAAGAGGTTGATGTTTACCTGTTGGTAACAGGAGTGTTTCCAGATTATATCATAAGGGGGTTTGCCTTAAAAGATGAATTACTATCTGATAAAAATATAAACGACTTGGGGCATGGGCCGGGGTATACATTAACTCAAGATAAATTGCGTCCTATAGATGAACTATACACCTAATGGCTAATTCCCCTTGGCCTCTACAAGAGAGCGACATAACTGAGAGCCTGTGTACCAAGTGCGCTTTATGTTGCGAGATTGAAATCAACCCCAGTTGGAAAGACCCAAGGAAGATGCAGTGGTTACATGCCATAGTAGAAAAGCATGACCACATTGAAGCCACAGAAACTGGCATCAAGATTAGATGCTCTCACCTAGTAGACAACTACAAGTGTGGCATATACGAGGAGCGACCTCAAATGTGCAGGGACTTTAACTGTGTCGCATGGGCCAAGGTCAGTAACAACAGGGAACAGTACAACAAGGTATTGGAGATCGCTAAATGAACCTTCTTATAATTCCTGATGCACATACCAACCCAGACTATGACAATGAGAGGTTTACCCATCTGGGTAATTTCATTGTGGAACACAAGCCAGAGTACATAGTATGTCTGGGTGACTTTGCTGACATGCCATCGCTGTCTTCCTATGACAAGGGAACCAAAGGCTTTGAAGGCAAACGTTACAAGAAAGATATACAGAGTTGTATTGAAGCCCAAGAGAAACTTATGGAACCGTTGAGGGCGCACAACGCCCAGAAGAGGAAGAACAAGGACAAGCAGTACAAGCCCAAGATGCACATGTGTCTTGGCAACCATGAGGATCGCATCAGCAGGGCGACTAACTCTGCGCCTGAGTTAGATGGAGCCATTGGTATCAGTGACCTACAGTACGAGAAGAACGGATGGAAGGTTACTGCATTCAAGTCAGTACTGACTGTAGCAGGGATATCCTTCAGCCACTACTTTACCTCTGGCATATCTGGAAGGCCCATCAGTAGCGTCCACCTTGGCTTCACGCTGGTTTCTAAACTACACTGTAGTGCGGTACAGGGTCACACCCATTTGTACAACCATTCTGAACAGACGAGGCCTGACGGTCAGAAAATATTCGGTCTTAGTGCCGGATGCTATAGTCACCCCAAGTACTCTGAGAACTGGTGCAGAGACACTGAGCATCAGTGGTGGAGAGGAGTGATTATGTTAAACCAACTAGATGGTGAGGGTTACTACGACGAGATAGTCGCCGTTACTCAGCGGAAACTGTCGAGGGAATATCAGTAATGGACACCACGCAACCGATGGGGAAGGCAGTTATGCCAAAGTAGTTGCCCTCCGCATCCTTGGTGTTGGCAATCTTCAGCACCCTTGAGTCTTTAACGATGAGGTATCCGACAGACCAAAAGTTTTGCGGCTCTATCTCATCTTCTTTTTCCCACCCTGCTGATGCGTAGATGTCTAACCATTCTACGCATACCAATCTCACAGCGTCCTCTTTATGTTGGCAGTTGCTTTTCTAAACTCGCCCTTGTCCTCTCTTGCCTGATCAACTCTTGTCTTCAACTCGTTTACTTTTCTTACCCTTTCGTTTTTAGATAACTTCCTGTTGGTTTTAACGTAATCTATTTCTGACTCAAGTTTTCGTATGTCTACATCAAACCTTCTTAGTTGTCTTGACCTTGCTTTAGGGGATACAGCATAAGGATTCAACCCAACTGCCGCGCCAAGCACTCCCATAAAACTTCTTCTTGGTTCTCCAAATACGTTCTCTCTTCCTAACATAAGGTCTGCAAGTTTGCCTTCTACTTCTCTTGGGTCTAGCCTAAACATGGCTTCTCCCAAAGAAGACAACGACACAATACCTGTTCTCGTTAACCAAGGAGGCATGATCATTGAGTTCATGTAACTCATTTTGTCAAACACTCTATCAGATAATGGATCGTTCTCATTTGATATTGGCCTTTGTGACCAAGGATCAATGCCTGTTGAGATAGCGGTAGCCATCTGAAACATTGGCCCCATAATTCCACCCTCTACTAAAGCCCTGCTAAATTCTCCTTGCCTGAGATGAGAAAATGTTTGGGTGTAAAATGACCAAGGAAAGAAATAAGAAAGGTCAACTGCTTGAATGTTTCCGTTTGAATCCTTCCAAGGTAAGAACACCATTGTATTATCTTTAGTCCACTCTGGAAGTAATTTTTCTAGTTTATCCCAATCGTCATCCACCCAAGGAATAGAACCAAACACTGCTTGCATTCCGCCAAGCATCATAGCGTAGGGTAGGAACCTGTATGGATGTTTAATAGCAACCTTCAGCAGTTCTGGAAGAACCTTAACTTGGAATGTTATAAATGGTGCGCCCAAGAAAGAAGACCTAGCGCCTCTAACAAACGGATGAACCTCGCTGTAATCAAACAAAATTCTGTTGGATTCCTGAATAGCAATGTCTTCTATAGACAACTCAGGAGTATCAGAGTTTGCAAGTATATCCTGAAGTTCTGCTCTTTGACTTTTGGTTTCAAGTTTATGCATGATAGCCATGACTTTGCCAAGCAGTTCTATGTTTTGGTATAAGTCTCCACTAAATCCTGCTAACTTGTTCCATACTTTTTTCCCTCCAGTAGCAATAGACCATATACCATCTTTCTCCATGTGCTGAAATACTTCCTCTAGTTTTTTCATTTCAGCAGAGGTTAAAGTAGATGCGGAAATACCCTGTTCTTTAGCCAACTCATAGGCTGTAAACTTTCTTGGGTTTCCGTTCTCATCTTTCTGTGTTGAATGAGTAAAGACTTTGCCGGAATCCATACCCCTTAATTCTTTTAAGGCGGCGCTTAGTAATGCGGGTTGTTTATGAAATGGCACTCCACCTATTAGTTGCAACAACACTAAGTTAGATACAAAGTTTCTTACAACTGTTGGAGGGTTCATAGGAACCTTCATCATTTTATATATGCTAACTAACTTGGCATGTCTGCCGTAAGGAAGAAACAGTTTCTGAAACATGTTTGCTTCTCCGTACACCATGTCAGAGTTTCCAACCAAGTCATCATGTATTTCTTTCCTAACCCAAAGCCCCGCCATTGAACCATACTTGTGATTGTCAGGTATTCTTCGGAAATTATTTATGTCGTACTCGCTAGAATAATAAGGCTGTAGTATTTTCTCTTGCTGATCTTTTCCTGCTACCTCATCTTTTGATTTAATTGATGGCTCAATAGATTGGAAAAAATTAAACCTAGCCATTTCTAAATCAGCAATTCTTTTTTGTATAGTTTCTTTTGCAGATTCCTTTAGCACCTTGTTACTTAAACGTAAATGTTCTTGCAAATCGTTTATCTGGTTGTTTAAAGAAGCAAGCGTTGTCCTTTGCTTTACAGTTTTTCCACGGTAAGTAAACTCAATTTCAATCCACTGATTAGGCATAACCCAAGGAGTATCACCCATCTGAGTTCTTGGCCCTGCAAAATTTTTCTTAGCAGTATTCAAGTCTTTAAGTTCTTTGTTTAAAGACTTTACTTTTTCTTCATCCTTTGCTTTCTTTGCTTCTTTTATCTGTTCTTTTTTTGTTGCGATGTTTTCATTTAGAATTCTAAACTCATCCGTGTCAGAAAACGCAATGCGTTTAGATAGAGCAGACAAGAAATCAATAATAGCCATGTCTTGTTGGGGAACAGTAACTGCCCTATAAAGCAAGTACTGCACATCTTTCTGTTGGCCCCATAAATCAGCAAGTTCTTCTACAAGTTCGTCTTCTCTTTTCTTTACATACCTCATAGACCCCAAGGTTCTTTGTCCCGGCTGTCTTTCATCTGACTTCAGCAACCAGTACATGTAAACTCTTGGAAGGTATGCTCCCCTAAGTTCTTCCAGTTGCTCCATGCTTGCCTCTGGAAAAATTCCCCTTAACAATCCTGCATCTGCTATGTTCTCTATCTCTATCTTTAGGGCTTGTGCTTTTCTTCTAAGGTCTGCATTGGTAACAGTCTTCTCGTCTATGACATGTCCCTTAGTAGTAAAGAACTTAAACAGTTCTTCGTTCTGCGCTTCTGTTAAGTCAGCAAAGTTTTTTATGACAGCCTTGCCTAACGCTTCTATCTTTCCAAGATCACCATGCAACAAAGACCTCATCTGCCTAAACAATCTTGCTTTTGGCAGTGCAACAAATGGATCAAAAAACTTTTTGACTGATCCCCATACAGCATTAGACTTTTGAACATAGTTTGTTTGACGAGCAGAATCTATATCCTTTAGTTTGTCTTGAACAGCGCCGCCCAAATAGTCTACTGCACGTTCACCTGCGTTTGCTACAGAATAGTATTGCTCGTCTACTTTATTCAGTGCATCTTCAAAATTCCTTTCACTCATTCCGCGAACAGCACCACGAATAAAAGAAACTATTTCTTCGTTGCTTAACTTTTTGTTAAACCACATTTTTATTTTTGCAACTGACCTATTAAAAGCATCAATCAATTTTTGCCATAAAGAATCTTTGAAATTGTTTGTGCTTTCAATGTAGTATCCCATTGCTTCTTCAGCAACAAAGTTTTCTCTGGCTATGCTGTCAGTAAATGTAAATTGGTTAGCAACCATCTCAGCATTTTTAAAGGCATCTGCCCATGCTTTGTCTTGTCTTTTAAGTTTAACTTCCTCTATTAAAGAAGGAAAATACTTACTAAAAAAATCTTTCAGCCCTATGTGAACCCCAACTTCATGGATATACACAGGCATAATTTCTTCTTCTCTAATATTATTTGTTATAAATATAAGTTCGCCATTTCTTGTTACTGACTTTACCCCTAGTTCCAATGGTGCGTTAGGTACATCACTTTGGTTTTGTACAATCTTTATAAGGCCTTTGTTAACCAATCTTGCAACGTTTAATTTGCCGACTAAAGGGCCAAGCAACTCTTTAAATCTATTTGGAGTAAGCCCTGTGTTGTAAGACATGGAGCCTGTCCCATCAGCAGGAACAGGATTAACAATAGAATACTTATCGTACCCAATAGACTTGTCTTCAAGTTGAACTTCAACTCTCATAGCGGAAGGAGTCGATCCACTAAATACTGCGATCTCCATTCCCTCTTCAAATTTACCTTCGTCTTTTTTGCCTTTGTAGTTTAATTTGAAATTAAACTCTGGTGCTTTACCTCCAATAAATTTTAGATAGGTATTTCTTCCATCGTGCAAAGCAACTTCCCATTGAGTTCCTTTTCTGTCTACAAATTCCTGACCAATAGGAAGAATTGAAAATGGCTTTGAAGAAACTTCTTCGTAAGGCAAAATTCTAGCAGTGTAATTATCCCTTTGGATGTTGTTTTCTTTTTCTTCCAGAGCAATTTGTTCTGCCTTATTAACCTCTTCAATAACCTTACCAAGAGCCTTTACGGTGGGAGTTAATTCTTTATCTACATCTTTTTCTAAAGCATTAACATCATTGTCACTTACTGCTTCTACTAGGTCTGACCTTCTTTTATATTTTAATCCAGTTAATGGGTCTGCCACTGTTTCATAAGAAACATCTTTTCCGTAACCCTTTTTTTCTATTGTACCTGTAAGTGGATTTATTTTTTCCCCTCCAACTTCAAATACAAATCTAATCATGTTGTCCTTTGGCATAGGGCCAACAAATCCTTGGTCTATCTTGTCTGCTATCTGAAGAGACACTGGTGCAACTTCTATTTTACGTATGCCATCTGGAAGTTTGTAAACATTTATGTTTCCCTTTGAAGATTTGTTAAGATCGTTAAGAAAATCAACCGTACCCTTTGCACTTAAATCAGTCTCTTCCGTTACCCCATCTACAGTTATGCGATACGTGCCATCTTTCCTCAAAAAAACTTGCACCTTAAGTGGAGACTCATCTTCTGTTTGGAACTCTCTCTTCTCCGGGGTAGCAGGAGAAAATACAACCATGTTGCCAGAGATTTTTATAGAGTCATCTACTGCTTCTTGCGCCACATACGTTGGTTTTTTCAGGAGGGGTTGAAATCTTTCTACATTTAATACATCTATCTCTACAGGTTTAACAGTCTTAGGATAGTAAAATCTTATAGTGCCATCTGAAACTCCAGTAATAGTCCCTACAATTTCTTGACCGCCGCTAAGAGTAAGCATTACTTTCTCACCTGAATGCTTGTCAAACTCTCTAGTCCTAGCCTCAACCATGTTTTCTCTTTCTGTGCCGAACATACCGTACTTATGTGCAGTATCTCCGTACATCTCTTCAAGAAAATCTGAGTAAGCGATCATGTCTTGTCCAGACTCCCCTTTAAATGATGCAATAAGACGAGCGCCTCTTGTCTCTGGGGTTCTTTCCAAGTAGGTAGTGTATTGCTCAATCGCACCCACTCTGTTAGGAACAAAACTTTCTACCGATAACTCAACTACTGAAGATGCTTTTATTTCCCTTATTGATCCTTCATAATTAACAATTACATTATCCGATTTTCTTGACAAAGATACATCGAACTCGGCATCTGTTTCTATAGGATTCATGCCAAGATTTTTTCTTTCGCTATTAATTTTAGCGACAATAGAAGGAGAAACTTTTACTTTAACTTTTGCATCTTTTAGTTTGAGTACTCTCTGTAAATCACCCGAACTTATTTTTTGTACAACTTCATCCTTTGTTCCAAAGCGATCAGTCGTTATAAGTTCTTTAATTTTTTTCTTTTTTATTTTTCCCGGTGGTCTTGTTCTAATTGCTTCAATATAAACTTGAACAGGAATTATTTTTTTAACTAAAGCAGTGGTAAGAGGCCCTTCTTCTGTAGGAACGTACATGGCTTCATATTCTACTAATGTTTCGTTTAAATTTTGAATCTTTCCTTGGTACTCTAACTTATCGTTATAAGTAAGGTAAACCTCAAAGTCATACATGTCGTATCGTGAAGCGCCTTCGCCAACATCTACCGCCCTTCTTACTATAAATACGCCAGACTTTGGATCAATAAATGCTTGATCTATTCCTTCTTTATTTGGTACAGTATTTGGAAGAACACTTGGGTCTGTTTCTATAAAGTCATCACGCTTTATTTTTTTAATAGTGCGCTTCTTCTCTACATTTACAATCTCAGAAGACTCTGCACCCCTTCTTACTTGCCTTACTAGTTGGCCCGCAACTTTTATAAAGTCATCTCTTGATTCTCCCCACTGAGGAAAAGAAAATGTTTCCCATTCATAAAAAACATTTGGTGCTAGTCCGTATTTTTTAGCGGCAGATGGAGTTAACTTTACTCTAAAAGTTTCAGGAGTAGGTCGCAACCCTGTTCTAGGATCAATGGCTGTTACATCAATACCCTCTTGTCTAGTAGTTTCAGGTTTTTCTCTTGCAGTAATAACGCCTACTTGTTCATCAATGTACCTGCCCACCTCAAGTTCTTTATTAGCGTAATCTTTTTCAGATATAATACCGTCTTCAATGTTTTTATTTATTTGTTTGCTTGTTTCTCTAGCGTATTTGGCTACCCATTTTTTTATATTATCCAAATCTGAACCCGCTAGTAATGCAAAGTTCTTTTCCTTTTTGTTGAAGAAAGCCTGTATGCTAGTTTCTTTTTTTCCTATAGTTCTTTTCTCAAGGAAATCAAAATCAGATGGAACATCATCCTCAAAAGTTTCGTCAGAAATTATTCCCTTTTTCTCAGCATCAGTAGTTTGCTTAGAAAGTTTTGCCGCTCTGGCATTCCAAAACTCTAACCTAGTTAACACCTTGATTAAGTTTTGTTTAAATTTTTTGTTCTTGTTTAGTTCTTCAACTAGAACCTGTCGGTTACTTTGAACCTGCTCTCCTGCAAGCAAAGTTTTTCCAGACTCGTCTGGCTTTGGTTCAATTCTTTCTATTTCTATGCCAGTATCTGTTACGTCAACATCATACTGCTCATCTTTTCTCGCCTCTGCAAGAAATTCTTGGCGATCTTCTTCGGTACGCAGTGGGTCTTGAACGTATGCTTCTTCGTCAGTAGTGCGAGTTTCGTCATACTCCCTAAGTAATTGGGCAAACCTTAGATGATCTACAAAAATATAATCGCCTTTAAGTGACTCGTCAGGCTTTCTTATTTTAGTTTCTGTTCCTTCTTTTCTTTTTGTTTCTAAAACTTCTTTAGCCTTTTTTGTTTCCTCAACTGTCGGTGCTTTTTTAGGATACAGATCAATAACTTTTTGTACTCCCCCAGCAACTGGAGTTACGACATATCTTTTACCTATTGCACCAGTCTTTTTATTTGTAATTTTCTTAATAGGCTCGTCAAGAGTGTACACAATGTCATCTGAAAATACACCTTTCTTTTTATTAAACAGTCTTATCTTATTACCAACAGTAGGAATTATTTTTTCCGTTACTGAAAGCAACTGTTCTAAAGAACGAGATTCAAGATCGCTTACTTCTTGAGGCTCAACTCTAGGATCGTAAGTTGTATCTGCAAACTCATTAATAAGTTGCCGTAAATTACTTTCCCCTTCCATATAAATTTCTACAGGAAATATAGGCTTACCCGCTTCGACAGATTTATTAAATTGTTCTCTTGTAGTTTTACCTGCGGGTACTCGTTTTATAACTGAGCCATCTGATTTGTCTATAACAACCCAGTCAGATATTGATAAAGTTGTTGCAGAGTCTGCGGTTGTAGGCCCTTCTGGACTTGCTTTTTTTACAATGTACTCTGGATTTTCATATACACTTCTGTATTCATTTTTATTATTTTTTTGTTTAGCATCTCCAGTTGAAGTAACAACAAGAGTCGTGTTGTCAATACTCCAACCAAGTTTCTTTGCTTCTGAAGTTGTTCTTTGATCCCTGTCTTCTTGTTGTGGCAACCCAAGAGGAAGTCTTTGCTTTCCTTTTGGTGTAGCAACAATGGGGTCTTTTGCTTTGTATTTATATTTTTCTTCAGATGGCTGTTGCATACGAGCAGTTGTATCTGCCGCTTTCCTTGCCCTTTTTTCTTTGCCTATCCTTAGTAGCCTAGAAATTGTAGTTGGGTTTATAGTTAAAGGACGTTCTGATGGATCACCAGTAGGAACAACAGGCTCTGGATCGTAACGATCCTGTACTGCTTTTCGTCTTAGCCATGAAATTTCTGGATCATGGCTTTTTACATTGTAATTATAGATAGCATCTATGCCAAGCCTTTTTAACCTAGCAGTTGCTTTTTTATTTATTTCGTTAACTCTATCTTGGTCGTTAAACTTTTCTATCAGTTTACGAATCTCAATTCCTTTACGCCTGTAAACTTCTGCCTCTTCTGGCGTAACCATAAAGTCTTCGCCTTTCTCTATTGCTTGAAACCTTCTAGCAATCTCCCCAAAACGAATAGGTTCAATCTCACCAGTTCTGAGAAATCTTTCATACTCAGAATTTGGTCGTAATATTTGCTCTCCCTTTGAATTAACAACCCACTCTGACCGTAGTGGTTCTTTAAATAAACGCTTGCCTTCTTCATCAAGTATTCTTTTTTCTGCTGTACTTACTACAGTAGTATCTCCATGCAAAACAAATCCTTCTCCGCCAAGAGCGGCCTCGTCTTCTTTGTTTGCATTGATATTTTTATTTACTAGATCGTCTAGTGCGTCATTACTATATTCTTTTGCTTTTTTTCTGGCTGATCTGCCTGCGTAGGATATTGGAATTCCAAGGAGGGAACCCACAAGAGCGCCCCTAGCACCTGCTTCTAGTTGCTCTTCTTGTTGGGCTTGTGTGAATTCAAAGAGTTTGTCATTTTCTTTGACGTAGTTGAGGGCCATTCCTTCCATCATGGTTTGAGCGTATTCTGTTACGCCTTCTCTTGCTCCGTTAGCAAGCATCTCACCAATCATTTGAGGCCAACCGCTTCTAGGGTCTTTAATTTTTTTGCCAAAATAACTGGCAAAATCATTTCCTAAACCCATTTTTCCTAAGACTCTCATGGGAACTATCATATCTAAAAGGCTCATTAAAGCCCCAGTGCTTGCCGCAACAGCGGGTCTGCTTTCAGTAGTTTCCATGAGTAGGTCGGTATAGACTTCAGCGGTATTAAGAAAGTCTATTGCGCCTAATGTGCCAACAGTTCCAAGCGTTGGTCTTTTAAAAATAACAGTTCCGATAACAGCGGGGGCAAACGTAGTCATCAAGTTTGGAACTTGTTCTGCTACAGCGTTCATACCCCAAGCAATAGCACCCTTCCAATCTTCGATCTCGCCTAGATTCTTAGGGCCTTTAAGTTGCTCATCAATCTCATTAACATCCATACCCATGAGTAATCCAGATTGATATGCGTCACTTAGCCATCTTGCTCCCGCTTCTTCTAGTCCAAACTCTTTTAATAGAGAGCCTGTAAATCCTTTGAACGTAGTTTCTCCAGAGCCAAGCAACAGCCTTGATCCTTTAGAAAAGGCTAAACCAATGTCGCTTCTCTGAGATGGTTGATATGTTGCAAGAGGAGCAATATCTTGAAATCCCATAGGAGATTCCATTCCTATTTCATATTGCGTTCTAGTATCTGTAGTTGGTACTTCTTGTCCTACAAGCGCACCTTCCCTGTAATATTCAACCATAGTTCTCTCTCTTAGTCTTAGGCAAAGGCTTCAGACTATTGTAGTATTTCTGTAACTTCTTGTTTTTCTGCGTCTGACAATAACTCAAAGGCTCTTGACATGTATTGGTCTGCTTGTCTCTGTCCGTATTCTTGTATGTAAAGAATGTACATATCAAAAAATTCTTTTACTTGTTGAGATATAGTTGGCTCTTTGCTTTCTTCAATAGTGTCAGCAAGAGACATCAGCCCACCAGTGCCAGTACCAAATTGTTTGTCTAAGTTTTGAAGTTCTTGTACTGCGCTTTCAGGAATAACATTTGAATCCATTCCAACAGAAGGAGATAACGAACCCTCCAACAGTTTTTCTGTTGCAAATACTTCATCAGCCGCAAGAAGACCTGCGCCTGTCAAACCATATCCAATAGCCTTTTTACCAAATGAGGTTAGACCTCCTCTTGCTAACGCAGGTTGAGCCGACTCTAATCCAAATGTTCTTAGATCAACCCTTGCTGAAGGCCCTTGTCCGTATGTTGGTTGGGTTTTAAAAGCAGGCCTTCCAGTAGAGTCATATTTTAATTTATAAGGCTTAATTGGTTCTAATTTTTGGGATAGTTTTGCCCAAAAAGATTTAGGAATAAGTTTTGTTAGAGCCAATCTAAATGCTGCGGCGCCGCTGGCGCCAATTAAGAATTCTCCGGCTGTTCCCAATATCCCTGTGCCTTCTAACGCCTGTTCTTCAAGCGGTATTACGTGTTCTGGAACTTCAGGAAATGAATCAACAGGCTTACCATCAATCAATACATTGTCAGACCACAATTTTAATTGCTTGTTAAATTTTTCTTGTGCTTCTTTGGATGCATTAGGCTGTAGTCCTACCCAAGCAATTTTAACTTCTTTAATGGCTTCGTCACCTAAACCATATTTATCTTTTATTAGTTTGTCTGTCGTGCCATCAATCCAAATAGATTTATCTGACGGAAGAATACTTAACTCATGCCTTGCTATATCAAATGAATCAGTTAGTTCAGGAAGAGTAATTCCATTTTCTGCAAACAACATATTTCGTGCTTGTAGATGGTTTTGAAAAACAGTTTCATAATTTCTCATCCATCCTTCATCACCTGCTAAGTCACTATCTTCAACTAATGCTTGTTGAAGACCTTTGTAAGCATCTGCTTGAGTGGCATAAGCGGTAGTAAGAACTTCTGTCTTTCTTGTAAGTTGATCACTTTCTAATTGAGCCAATGCAAGTTGATTAGTAAACTGTTGTTGTTGTGCTTCTGCGGCGCTTTTACTTCTGGCGGCATCAAGAACCATTAAGTCTTTAATTAATCCTCCGCCAATTTCGACAGCCTTTCGCGCACTTCTAATGCTCATGCCGCACCTCCAACCATGTTATTAATCATTCCCTGTTGGGCTTGCGGAGAGTTCATATTGCCCTGCATGACGCTTTGGGTGAACTGTCCTGCGGCTTCTTTGTTAACTCCATCGTCACCAAGGCTCATGTAAGCATCAACAGCGGCGATCATTGCATCTCCTTGGATTTGTTCCAGTTGGGATTCGTCCTGTATGTTGATCAGCCCTTCGTCCATTGCTATTTCTATGATGGCGTTTACAACTTCAGCGGCAATGGGTATCAAGATATCCCTTGATATTTCCTTTCCTGCTCCCCTAGCAGATACCATCTGGGCGTGAAGTAACTGACCAACTATAGCGCCAATCATGGTTGCAGGGTCTTCACCGCCTTCTCTAATTTTCTGAACTACATTGTCATATGCATCGTCATCAAACAAATACTTTTCTATGTTCTCTAGTACTATTTGTGCTTGTTTGTTCTCCTGCTCTGTTGCAGGCTGAGTGTTTCCTTGGCCTATCATACTAATGCCCTCTGCGGATTTCTTCCAAGCAAGCCCGGAGGCTGTCTGTTTATTGCAGATGCCCTTACAGGATTAACTGGCCCCTGC
>Ga0098064_100127_pt1 | contig 16560 bp, 22 predicted proteins | sample 24BtaG_FD_77061 | JGI IMG/M metagenome (GOLD analysis project Ga0098064, IMG submission 77061) | Marine viral communities from Cariaco Basin, Caribbean Sea - 24B_WHOI_OMZ_CsCl | ecosystem: Environmental > Aquatic > Marine > Oceanic | place: Caribbean Sea: Cariaco Basin | collected 2014-11-08
ACGGGGGGGGGTCGTATCCTGGGGGGGCACCCCCCTTTGTTTTTTCTGTATATATATATATCCTCCTCACTCAGCGGAGGGTAATCCAAGGTAACATAAGGAATATCTAATATGCCAAAACTAAAGACTAAATCAGGTAAGACCAAACATTATCCATACACTCAGGCTGGACAGACTGCATACAGAAAGGCTAGAGATGCGGCCAGAAGAAAGGCCAAGAAGAGTGGAGTAAAATAATGCTTCCTACAGCAGCAACAAAGGCATTAAGCGGATTCTTTGGTAATACTGGATCTACGACTGGAACACAAACAGTTCAGCCGTTTGGAATAGATACGGGTATAGATTCGAGCAATACTACAGGCTTCGCTAGGTGGCTTAACCCACAACCTTTAGACGCATCAAGAACTTATACTTGGGATATGCCTGATCTTAATGAAATTCTTTTAGATATAAATCAGGCTGGTCCTGATTGGAATAAAACTCCTGGCGGGGCAAAGATCCTATTAGACCTACAAAATGATCCCGCGAGGATTAATACATTAAGCAAACTTCCTGGTAAGTCGTTAGGGCCAAAACAATCATGGAAGGATATGGTAACAGCCACTGATATTGATAGGTTGAGTTCTAGAATGATGGGTGGTGGATTCTATGGGCCGAATCTACAAAGAATAAGTGGTTTAGAGAATTCGTTGATAGAGAATATATTAAAAGAAGAAAAGCAAGATCTACAACACTGGAACGAAGGACACACAGGATATTTTCAGGATACCTTAAAAGATTTGGGTTTAGACCTCGATCCTTTTAATATTATGTATGCTGATGAATTGAAGGAGTTATCAACCCCAAACCCTCATCGATACCTTCAGGATACAATCCTGGCTGATAATTCTTTTACTGTGAACACTGAACAACCCGTTAATCTTGGTCAGACACATGCGGATACCCTTCAATCCTTTTTTAATATCCCAGAAGTTACAGAAGAGCAGCCAGAAGTTACACCTGTCGGCACTGATAGCGGTACAGTAATAGTTGAGGATACACCAGACGGTACTATAGTAACAGATAATACGCCAGTGTTTAATACACCTATTGTAGATCCGAGTACATGGTTACCAGATGACCACATAGATACGATGCCTGTTTTAAATCCTTTTGAACCTCTTACTGAGGATCAGACAGTATTTGACCGTACAACTCCTGGTCCAATTGGGGATTATCTTAGAGAGCAGGAATTAGATTATATGATAGATGAAGTCTTTACTCAAGAAGACAAGGCGGCTGAAGACGAGCAAAAAAGAATAAACGAGATAGCAGCTAAAGCGGAGCAAGATAGAATCCGATTAGAAAAACAAGCGGAGGATGCTAGAAAGCGGCAATTGGCCCACGAAAAGCAGGCTCGTGAAGCAAGAGAGAGGGCTGATAGAATAGAGCGAGAAGCCAGGGAAAGGGATGAACAAATACAGGCTGATGACAGAAAGGCTATTGCACGAGCTAGGAGAGAGGAAGAACAGAGAAATAAGAAAGCAAAGGCTGCTGCTGATAAGAAGCGACAAGCCGTAGAAGCCGCCAGACTTAATGCCTTAGCCGCCGCCGCTAAGAAGCAGGCTGCCGCTGCCAAGAAGCGGGAAGAAGAGAATAAAAAGAAACAGGAGGCCGAATCACAAAGGCTGCATAAGTTAAATATGGAAATGCTTGCCAGAATGAGAAGAGACAGAGAAGAGAGAGCGAGACAACAAGCATCCATGCCTAAATCATGGGCATTCTTCTAATGACAGAACGACAAGACAAATTCATAGATATTTACAGTAAGACAGGTAATGCTACCCAGTCTGCAATCGAGGCTGGCTATTCGGAAAAGACAGCCAAACAGAAAGGCTATGAATTAAAGAATCTTTTAAGAAAGGAAATCAATGAGCAAACTCAAAAAGTATTAGCAGATCATGTGCCTTCGAGTATTAAGTGGTTATCGGAGCTGGCAGAATCGTCAGAAAGCGATTCGGTACGCCTTGGCGCAATCAAGGATTTACTGGATAGGGCGGGATTGAAACCCGTAGAAAGAATAGAACAGACCACTGTGGAAAAAATGTCGGATGAAGAAATCCAACGGGAACTCGATTCGCTCCTCAAACACTAGGGCTGTAGAATTACTGAAAGAACAGAGACGCCGTGAGCGCTTCTCTAAGATCAATTCTTACGACCCCTACCCCTACCAGCTAAAATTCCATAAAAGCGGCTCAGAGGCCAACCAGAGGCTTCTAATGGCGGCTAACCGCATAGGAAAGTCTTATTGCGGAAGTATGGAGTTAAGTTACCACCTAACAGGGATGTACCCTGAGTGGTGGGAGGGAAGAGTGTACCGTCAACCCATCGTAGCATGGGCTGGTGGAGTATCAAATGAGACAACCAGAGACATTGTACAGTTTGAATTATTGGGTTCCCCCGATGATCCAGAGGCTTTCGGGTCAGGTACTATACCTAAAGACCTTATTATTAAAACAGAAAGAAAGCCAGGAGTACCAAATGCTAAGAGTGTGGCCCTCATAAAGCATATATCCGGTGGGAACTCTTCTTTATTCTTCAAAGCCTATGAGATGGGTGTAGAGAAATGGCAGGGACGTAGTGTGGATTGTATATGGTTAGACGAAGAACCATCAAGAGACATTTATAGTCAGGCAGTCACAAGGACATTAGACCGAAAGGGGATGGTTTATATGACCTTTACCCCTGAAAGCGGGATGACTGAGACAGTAGCATCCTTTATAAATAGGCTACAAAAGGGGCAATCATTAGTAAATGCGACATGGGATGACGCATCCGAGTCAGTTAAGAGCATGAATGGTGAGAACGGACACCTTAATGAAGACGTTATGCAACAGATTCTATCCTCTTATTCCCCACATGAGAGGGAAATGAGACGATATGGCAGGCCATCCATAGGTTCTGGGCTTGTATTCCCCCTTGGGGAAGAGCAAGTTGTAACAGATCCGGTGCATATCGAGGATCATTGGCCTAGAATAGCGGCAATAGACTTCGGTTGGGACCATCCAACGGCTGTAGTTTGGTGTGCAATTGACCGAGATGAGGACATATTTTACGTATATGACTGCTATAGAGCCTCTAAAGCCAGCCCTTCAGTACATTCAGAGAACATCAAGACAAGACCGCATTTTATACCCATAGCCTACCCGCATGACGGCAATCGCAGGGATAGCATGGGAAATCCGGGCTTGGCTGACCAGTATAGAAACTTAGGTTGTAACTTTTTATTAGAACATTTTTCTAATCCCCCAGCATTGGGGGTTAATAAAGGCTCCAACTCTATTGAGGAAGGGTTGATGGCAATGCTTCAAGCTATAGAAGGGAATAAGTTCAAAGTATTCTCTACCCTTACAGACTGGTTTGAAGAGTTTAGGATGTATCATAGAAAATTTAATAAGGTGGTTCCCATAAGGGATGATCTTATGTCTGCAACACGATACGCATTTCAATCACAGCGGTTTGCTGTTTCTGGTAAAGATCCAGCATGGACGCAGGAAGTTAATTATGGGAATTACGGAATAGTTTAATGGCACACGATAGATCAGATGACGAACTAATTACTAGAATACGAGGGGAGATTACAGACTCACTTGGGTATATGGGTGACACAATCTCTCAACAGAGAGAGGCGGCTATGGAATATTACTATGGCCTTCCTTTTGGTAATGAGGTTGAGGGTAGATCACAGTATGTAGACTCTACTGTGCAGGATACTGTGGAATGGATTAAACCTTCCTTAATGAGAGTCTTCGCTTCAGGTGATGAGATGGTTAAGTTCACACCTCATGGTCCAGAAGACGTACAGATGGCAGAACAGGCTACGGATTATGTAAACTACGTATTCACTAAAGACAATCCAGGTTGGGAAATTCTTTACTCGTGGTTTACGGATGCTTTATTAAGTAAGAATGGTATAGTCAAAGTATGGTGGGATGATTACGATGAACCACAGCGAGAAGAGTATACTCATCTTGATGAGATGGAGTATCAAGTTCTTGTGGGCAATCCTGAGGTCGAAGAGATTCACCATGAAGAATATGTAGAAGAAGATGAGATGATGGGGGTTGTTGCTTACCATGATGTAATCATCAGCCGCCAGAGAAGATCTGGTAGAGTAAGAATAGAGAATGTTCCACCGTCTGAGTTCCTTATATCCAGAGAATCAAAGGATATTCAGAATGCTAGATTTATTTGTCATAGGGTAGAAAAAACTTTATCCGAGTTAAGAGAGATGTATCCTGATTCAGACTTAGATCCAGATGAGCTAGGTGCTGGCGATGAAGATATGACTCAGTTCTCTGCCGAAAGATTAGAACGTTATGCGTTTGATAAGTCTGCCCGATATTGGGAAGGTTGGGGAGGCGAGGACTATGGTGACGAGGGTTTAAGAAACTATTGGTTACATGAGTGCTTTCTTAAAGTAGACCATGATGGTGATGGGATAACTGAATTAAGAAAGGTTTGCGTTGTTGGATCAACCATTCTTGAGAATGAAGAGATTGATTCAGTACCCTTTGTTTCTATTACTCCGATAAAGATTCCACATAAGTTCTTTGGGTTGTCTATAGCTGATCTAGTAATGGATCTGCAGCTCATGAAATCGACATTAATGCGAAACCTCATGGACAACATGTATAACCAGAACTTTGGGCGCTATGCAATTTTAGAGGGTCAGGCCAACCTAGATGACCTTCTTACCCAACGACCAGGCGGTGTGGTTAGAGTTAAGTCTCCAAACGCAGTTACACCTTTAGCTACCCCAGCATTAGAACCTTATTCCTTCCAGATGTTAGAATACCTGGATGGAGTTAGAGAATCAAGAGCTGGTGTATCGAGGATGTCACAAGGTCTGAATGAGAATGCTTTAACATCTCACACAACTGCTACGGCTGTTAATGCAGTCATGGGCGCAGCGCAAAGCAGGGTTGAGTTAATTGCTAGAAACTTTGCTGAGACTGGTGTTAAAGATTTGATGACAACCATCTATGAATTGCTTATGAAGAATCAGGATCACGAGAGAGTTATTATGTTACGTAACCAATGGGTTCCTGTTCGTCCTGATGTATGGAATGATAAGTTTGATTGTACGGTATCTGTCGCGTTAGGTCAAGGAAACAAAGATCAACAGATGGCTCATCTTTCAAGGATGCTTCAGTTCGCAGGAGAGGCAATGAAAGGCGGGTTAAGAATTGTTAGCGAACAGAATATGTATAACCTTGGAGCATCATTGGTTAAGGCAATGGGATTCCAGAATGTTGATGACTTCTTAACTAACCCAGCAACTATACCGCCTCAGCAGGAGCAGCCCTCGCCTAAAGAGCAAGCCGATCTAATGGAGGCTCAAGTCAAGAGGCAAGAGCTAGAGATTAAAGCTGGTGAGCTTCAGTTAAAGGCCCAGAAGATTCAGCAGGAATATGAGAAGTTACAAGTTGACTCCAGTTTAAAACAGCAAGAGATTGACTTAGAAAGAGAACAGAAACGAGCCGTAGCTATAGGAGCCACATGACACCAGAAGAAAGAGAAGGAAGGGCAAAGTCACTTTTAAATGATCCATTATTTAATGAAGCCTTTGATGCAATAAAAGAAGATTTAATGAATCGCTGGAATGTCAGCGGTTCTACAGAAGTTGAGGCCAGAGAATCAATCTGGCTTGCAATGAGACTGCTTGATAGAATCAATGCTCATATAAAGTCCATCGTAGAAACTGGACACATGAACAAAGTTCTAAAAGAGCAACATCCATTTATTTGAACAAGGAGTAAAGATTATGGCGGATACGCAAGAAGCCCCGCAACCAGCAGTACCAACTCTTCCCCAAGGAAGTATTAGGGAAGCACAAGAAGCGTTTCTATCTTTAGCGGTTCCTGAAGAGGATACACCGAAAAAGAAAGAGGCCGAAACGTCTGAAGAAGTAGAGGACGTTGAAGAATCAACCGAAGTCGAAGAGGAACCATTAGAAGCTTCTGAAGAAGAATCTGATGAGGAATTACAGGCAGAGGAGGAGGACTCAGAAGAATCCGAAGTCGAAGAAGAAATCACTGAAGAGGAGGACGACACACCTGGACTTTACACTGTTAAGATTAATGGTGAAGAGGTTGAGGTTACTGAAGAAGAACTCTTAAAGGGGTATTCTCGACAACAGGATTATACAAAAAAGACGCAAGAGCTAAGTGAGTACCGAAGGCAACTTGATGAAGCTGGACAGTTTTACCAGGAAGAGGTTGCTAAGACTCAACAAGCGCGACAAGAGTATATCAGTTCTTTAGCGAATGCAGCACAGTTAAATCTTGCATCGTTACAAGAATATGAAAAAATAGATTGGGAGCGATTGAAAGCGGAAGATAAGGAAGAGTACCTTACTAAACGTGATGAATATCGTGAAGCTCAATCTCATATACAAAACCTACAACAGACTTATGTTGAAGAAAATCAAAAACAAGCTCAAGAGCAACAATACCAATTTAATCAATGGGCGCAAGAGGAATACAACAAGCTAGTAAAACTAATACCGGCATGGGGAGTTCCTGAACAGCAAAAAGCTATTGCTGGAAGATTGCGTAACTTTGCTAACGCTAAAGGTTTTAATGATGAAGAGGTTAAACAACTGTTTGACCATCGCTCTATTCTTATTCTTATGCAAGCAATGGCTTGGGAAGAAGGACAGAATAAAGAAAAGAATCTTAAAACCAAGAAAGTTAAAAAGAAAGTGAAGGTTGTTAAAAGTGGTAAAGGCATTGAGAAGTCTGCTAGCAATAAAGTCGTGCGTCAAAAGAAAATGAAACGGCTTCAGCAATCAGGTCATGTAAATGATGCAGTAGGATTGTTTGAGGATTTTGTTGAACTTTAAATTGGAGAAATGTTATGGCTATTCCGACGAATACTAGGGAAACCTATGGTGCCATAGGTATCAGGGAAGACCTTAGTAATATCATCTATAATATTTCGCCAACTGAGACACCGTTCCTAAGTGGTTGTGGTCGAGAGACTGCTGAGAATACTTACTTTGAGTGGCAGACGGACTCACTAACAGCGGCGGCGGCTAATCGCTCCACTGAAGGTGATGATCCAACTTCTACCGCTGTAAGCGAACCCACAAGGGTAGGGAATTATACCCAGATATCGGTTAAAGCCGTCCAGACGAGTGGGACAGCCGAGGCCGTTAATTTTGCTGGGCGTAAATCTTCCCAAGCGTATCAGTTAGCGAAACGCGCCAAAGAAATGAAGCGTGATATGGAAAAGATGTTGATGGATAACGTAGCACAATCCGCTGGTGCTGGTCCAAGCCCCGGCCCTGCAACCGCGAGAGCGACAGCAGGTCTAGGCGCATGGGTAGCTACCAATTACCATACTCTTGGAGGCGCACCTTCCCCACCGGGGCTAGGCTCTGCTTCTAGCGGTAATGGTACGGATACTGCTAGTGATGCTACATCAACGGGTACATTAACCGAAGCTGGAATGAAGACCGTAATCAAAGAATGCTTTGATAGCGGTGGAACTCCAGACACCATTCTTGTTGGTTCTTCCAATAAGCAGGTAATTTCGGCGTTAACCCAAACAGTGTCAGAACTAAGAACAGCGGCAGATAAGTCTGCACCTGCTCATGTTGTGGCATCTGTTGACGTTTATGTTTCCGACTTTGGAACTTTTAAAATAATTCCAGATCGGTTCCAGAGAGCGCGAGACTGCTGGTTTATAGACTTTGACTTCTGGGCTGTCGCATACTTGCGACCGTTTATGACCGAAAGTCTAGCAAAGACTGGGGACAGTATAAAACAGATGATTCTGGCTGAGTACGGTCTTATGTCTAAGAACCAAGCGGCTAACGGTTTCTTGGCTGACGTATAGGTGTAAGAGTGGGGGTGTAAAAGCCCCCACTTATCTATGAAAGAAAATATAAAAGATTATTTATTTCACAAGAAACGTTTTTTAAGTGTAGATTTTTGTGAGTACGCTTTAGAAACATTAAAGAAAAGTCAGTGGGAGAATCACGACTTTACTGGATATGAAATAAATGATCCTGAACATGGCTTTGGTTGGCAAAGAGAGGTTAAGTCTAAACCCTCTGGAGATGCAGAACCAGAATTTGTAGGGTTTAAAAGTCCTAATTGGAATAAGAATCATGCTCATATTAATAATGTGATTATAAATGGTATATCTAAAGTATTAACAGAGTATGTAAGAAGTTTTGGCTACAAATGGTTTGATGGATGGAACGGTTATTCAGTGGTAAAGTTTTTGAAGTATGCGGAGTCTCATCAGATGGCTGAACACTGTGACCATATTAATTCGCTGTTTGATGGAAATGTAAAAGGGATTCCAATGTTGTCCATTGTAGGACAACTAAATGAAGACTTTGAGGGTGGTAAGTTTGTGATGTGGGGAGATCAAATCATTCCTTTTGAAAAAGGAGATGTTATTATATTCCCTTCTAACTTCATGTATCCGCATAGGGTAGAGCCTGTAACCAAAGGAGCAAGATATTCATATGTCTCTTGGGCCTACTAAGTTTAAAATTGTAAGGGAGTTATTAACTGGTGAACTGTTGGATTTTCTTGGCGTATATGCCTATAACAAAGCGACACTTCCTGATGCCATACCAACAAAAGAGACTCACGGATTTGTAGACGACCAGATACCTAACACTCCTGCTTGGCATGATGACTTAGCCATGAAAAATTTAATGTGCTACCTATCGTCTGATATGGAAAAGCATACTGGTGTAGATTTAATTCCTACTTATTCTTATCTTAGAGTTTATAAGAATGGTGATGAATTAAAAAAACATATTGATAGACATAGTTGTGAGTTTAGTGTTACCTTAACTTTAATGCGTGAACCTAATGAAGATATTTGGCCCATCTATTTAGAGACAGATACTGTGCATAAAGTTAAATTAGAAGCAGGTGATGGCCTTGTTTATAAAGGAACCGAAAGTCCTCATTGGAGGGATAAATTTGAGGGCAGTAGATTAGCCCAAGTATTTTTACATTACGTAAGGAGGTAGTTATGGCTTATAAAAAGGGAACAGAGAAGTGGTCAGATAACCCACAGGGTGTAGCTGCTGACAAATCTTTTAAAAGTAAAGGGGATGCTTATGGCGGTATTACAGGTATCATTTCTAAACTAGGTACTGGCGGCACCGTCAAGGGCCAAGACAATCAAAAAGAGAAAGGCTAATGAGCAAGAAAAAATCAGTAGAGGGTCCAATTACTTTATACTCTCCCGTCCATAGAGGCGGTGATGAAAGTTTAGTGAAGGCCATTAAGAGCCTTGATACAGGTAAGTCTGGGTATAAATCTCCCGGCAATAGTCCTAAACACAAGGTAGAAGATCCATTTAAATAAGGGGTAGCGATGTTTGTGTATGTAAAGACTCCTACCATTGCGGTGGTAGATGGTGTGATCTCTCCTGAAGAGTGCAGTCAAGTAATTGAGCATTCAAGAGATAAACTAGAAAGAAGTACAGTAGCAACAGATAAAGGCTTAGTTCCAGATAAAGATAGGACTTCTCACGGTACTTGGGTAGCTCACTCTGACTTTCCAGGGGTGTGTCAAAGGGTTGCAGATATAGCAGCTATACCATTGGAAAGGGCAGAACCTATTAATGTTTTGCGCTATACTGATGACCAGGAATATAAACCTCATTATGATGCACTAGATGGAGTACATCTTGAGAACGGTGGACAAAGACTATTAACTTGTTTGGTTTATTTAAACAACGTTGTTGGTGGGTCCACTGCATTTCCAAAGTTAAATTTAATGATCGGCCCCATTGGTGGTAGGTTATTAATGTTTGGTAATGTTGATGAGAATAATAAGGCGCATGAATTATCATTGCATCAAGGAATGCCGCCACATGAAGGTGAAAAATGGGTGATGACACTATGGTTCAGAGAATCGAAAGTAAGTTAAGAAAAGCGTTTGGTGCTAAGAAAGAAAAGGCTCCAAGCAAACCAAAGCAAAAGACTGCTGAAGAGCATTTAAAGGAATGGTCTAACGATCAGACTAAAGCTATAGGCGGCAAGGGGTTCTTAGTAGGATGAAAAGAAGAAGTGGAGAGCTGTTGGATGTAATGCCTTATAGACATCAGGAATGGATTGAAGAACCTGATGGTGAGATATCTATAACTACTTACCAGGATGCCGAACCTACAATAGAACAGAATAAAAAAGAGTATAACTTATATGGTGATAAACTTAGCTTGGGTAAAAGGGGAGACTGGCATAAGGTAGCTTCTATTCCTTTTAATGTCTATGAGCAATGGAAGAATGAAACCAATGGAGCAATTGATAAAGATCCAAAGTTACTGGCTAAATATTTAAACGATCCTGATAACAAATATTTTAGGACTGCACCAACCAAACTATAGGGGTAAATAAGATGGGAGACTTATACAGATTAAACAATTTTAATTATACGTTTACAGCGCTGTCAACCTCAGTAACACTGGGTGATGCTGTCTCTGCACAATGCTACGCTATTATAATAAATGCCAGTGAACCTGTGTTTATTAAAATTGACGAGCATGGAAGCGCCGCTACCGCTGGTTCATGTGGTTACTTTATTAAGGATTGGCCTCATTACATACGTGTTAGCCCTGGAGATAGGATTTCTGGGTTAAGAGCTGGCAGTAGTGATTCAGTTGTTTATATAACAGAATTAACCAGATGAGAATTGATAAGCCAGATACTTATAGATTAGCTAATAAGCTACATTCTATAACTACCACTACAACCTCTACCGAAATGGCAGAGGCGGTTGGCTCTGGTATAAGTGCTGTAATGATAACAGCTACAGAGGACGCTTTTCTTGCGTTTGGTGGAGAGGTAGATACTACACCTTGGAGTGATGTGGTTGGTGCATGGTCGGCACAAACAAACTCATGGAAGGAATACGAGGCTGTTGGGGAAGGTTACCAAGAGAAAGACTGGCCTACTTATTGGCGCATTAGTTCAGGACAGAAAGTATCCGCTTTACAGGTATCTGCCGCTGGAACAGTATACATTGCGGAGATGACAATATAATGGCTATAGGAACTTATGCAGAGCTTCAAACTGCTGTCGCTAACTGGTTAAATAGAGACGACTTAACAGACAGAATACAAGAGTTCATAGACTTGGCGGAAGCGAGAATCAATCGTAACTTGCGTCTTAGGCTTATGGAGACTACAGCTACCGGCACACTGGTTGCGGGAACTAGAGATTATGCGTTACCCACAGATTACATACAGGCAAGAACATTTCATTTGACTCTTGACCCTATAGTTCCATTAGCTTATGTTACGCCAGAGATAATGAATAGGATATGGGCTGGATCTACTGGTGGAACCCCAGAAGCATTCACCATCATTGGTGAGAACTTCAGACTCGGACCGTCACCTGCAACTGCTGACGGTTATTCTATGCTTTATTATAAACGAATACCTGCATTAACTCCTGCCGCCACAACTAATAGCATGCTTACATATAATCCCGATATATATTTATATGGAGCTTTATTAGAGGCAGAGCCTTTCTTGCAGAATGACGCAAGAGTGCAGTTATGGGCTACAGCTTACAGACAAGCTGTAAACGATTTACAAGTTCAGGATGACAAAGATCGTCACTCTGGTTCTGAGCTAAGAGTAATGAACACGAGTGGCTACTTTTAAGGGGATTAATCATGGCATTAGAAACAGCAACATATATTAGCCAACTAGTTGATACGAATCCAACATCTAGCGATCCTGTGTCACAAGGTGACGATCATCTTAGGTTAATTAAATCAGTATTACAGTCACAGTTTACTACGTTAGGTGCGGCGGCAGTAACCACAACTGCGGCTGAGCTTAACTTGTTAGATGGGAAAACAACACTTGATGTTGAGGGTACTGCGGTATTATCCACGGGGGAAACAGGTGGTACAAAGTTTCTTAGAGAGGATGGAGACGGAACGTCTTCATGGCAGACTGCAGCAGGAACTACATATACAGCGGGTGATGGCTTAGACCTAACGGGTACAACATTCAGCACAGATCTAAAGGCTAATGGCGGCTTAGAAATTGATACTACAGAACTGGCCGTGGCTCAAGGTATATCACAATATGATGTGGCACAGTTTGCTGCTGGTGTTGTTGATAATGACTTTTTAAGGATTGACGGTACAGCGGTAGAGGGAAGAAGCGCTTCTGAGGTTTTATCAGATATTGCTGCTCTACCTTTGGCTGGCGGAACAATGACTGGAGAGTTAGTATTCGGAGATCAATTAGCCACCAAGCCTAAGATGAAAGACTACTCTGAAGCGGTAAATGCTTTGGGTTCTAAATCAGCAGCCTTTGATATTGATTTAGAGGATGGAAATGTTCAGTCTCTCACAATAACATCTGGTACATTTAATATTGGATTAACAAATGCTCTTGCATCTAATTCGAACTCTTTAACACTTATAGGCACTAACTTAGGTGCGGGGACTCCTTCGTTTATTTCTGGCGCACATGGTGGCGGTGGTAATGCAGTTAAGTGGCCCGGTGGAACTGCTCCTACTGTAACAGCATCAGGAGTCGATATATTAACATTTACTACATTTGACGGTGGCACTCAGTGGTATGGGTTTGCTGCTGGCATAGCGATGGCGTAGGGGGTGATATGTCTCTAGGAGCAAATAAAGCAGCCCTTCTTGCGATGGGTAGTGCAGCAGGAGGGGGTAATTACTTTGGTGATGGTTCCGATGGCGCATTAACTACAACAGGTGATGTTACTTATACAGTTTTAAACAAGTCAGGTTCTTATGATGGTGATATGGTTGTTAAGAACTACACTAGTTTGACTATAGGAGCAGGACACACCATTACAACAGATCAGCCCTGTAGAGGGATGTTGATATATGTAAAGGGAGACTGTTCCATTAGTGGAACATTAAATGCTAGAATCGGCGCGCTTGCAGATCCAACAAACACAGGAGGTTCTGACTCTGCAGCTGTTAATGCAAACGGATTAAGGTTACCATTGTTTACAGCAAGTGGATCACAAACCTTATCTGCCGCTGATTTTGCAGGATGCGGAAATGCCGCTGTTACTGCTGTCGCCAACCAAGCTGAGATAAGTGGAGATGGAACAATTTTTCAGATTTTAAAAGCAGGGGCATCTGGCGGAAGTGTTCATAATATAGCTGGTAATACTTCCAATACCTTTTACAATAGCCAAGGAACTGATGGGGGGAATGGAACCACAACAGCTTCTTCTGGTCAATGTGGCGGTGGAGCAACTGGAGGCTATAATTTTCATTCAGGAAATTCTGGAGGGCAAATCTCTGGGTCTGCTGGAGGGTTAGCTGGGACATTCTCTGGAGGTGCTGGAGGAGGCTCTACCGCACTTAGAATTAGCTCTTCTCCAGGATACAATCTTTCTGTTGGTGCTGTAGCAGATTATGGTGGGGCTGGAGGCGGTGGGAGTAGGAACTGGCAAAACTGTTATTCTGCCTCTGGTGGCGCTGGAAACCCTGCGGGAAGCTCTGGCGGAGATAATGCTGGGGCAGCACAAAGCATAGTTGGTGGTATATTATGGCTTATTGTTAAAGGGGATCTAACAATTGCTAGTGGTGGATCAATTACCGCTTTAGGTGGTAGTTCTGGTACTACAAACAGTGCGTGTCAGCAAGGAGCGTCTGGTGGAGCATCTGGAGGCGGGGTGTTAATGCTCCTTCATGGTGGTACATACTCTAATAGTGGAACAGTAACAGCAAATGGCGGTACTGCTGGTAGCGCCCCAAATGCAACAGGCGGAGATGGAGGTAACGGATCAGTTGTACAAGCCCAAATATCTACATAATGCCACAATTTATACACGAGCAATTTATTAAAGATATTAGTATTGCTGACAAATATATAGAACATTTCTTCAATAACCCTTCAAAACATGTAAGGGGGATGGTTGCAAATAATACAGGTTCGTATCCCGACGAAAGTGTAAAAAAAAGTACAGAACTGCAAATTGTTGATGAGTATGAGTCTGAGTTATCTAAAGGGTTATGTGTCGAGCTTCAGACTGTATTGGATGATTATGTAAAAGTTTACCCCAAGTTAAATGATCTTGCTAGATTTAATATGGTTCCTTTTAACATCCAGTATTACAAGCCGGGAGAAGGTTTTTTAAAATGGCATTCTGAAAGGACTTCTGGCGCGGAACCAGCTACAAGCAGAGTTTTGGTTTGGCTGATGTATTGCCATACAATAGAAAAAGGCGGTGGAACAGAATTCTTACACCAAGAGTATACTTGCAAATCTGAAAAGGGAAAGGTTGTTATGTGGCCTGCGGATTGGACATTCACTCATAAGGGTGAACCCTGCGATGAAGAAAAGATGATTTTAACAGGGTGGTATAATTTTGCATGAAACGGAGTCAAGGTGCTAGTTAGTGATACTCATAAATTTGTTTTCCATCATGTTCCAAGCACAGCAGGAAGTAGTATCACATCTGTATTAGCGAAGTATTGTAGGGGCTATAAAGGTCAACCTGAATACTTTGGAGGTTCAGCAGGAATTGGTGGTTATGCTTGGCCTGATGCAGTTCATTGTGGATACGAGATGCACACCCCAGTAAGAGATACAGATTTTCCAGATGATTATTTTTCTTTTGCTTTTGTACGAAAACCTAGCGATATGGACTTTGTATGCGGTAAAGATAAGAATACTATTGTTGATTTTGTTGGAAGATATGAGAATTTACAGGAAGATTTTGATTTCGTTTGCAGTAAGGTTGGTATAGAAAAAACTACATTACCAAGGTGGAATATAGGCGGTGAAAATGGGAGCAAATTTTTGTCTAGTAACTTAGAAGCGTCATCAAATAGAGTAAAAGATTTTGGATATGTTGTCATTGATAATTTATTTTCAGAAGATGAGTTAAATGACATCAATAATGAACTGATTCATTTAGATTATATAATGAATTTAAAGTCAGTTAAAGATATTAGGCTTAAAGATGGGGCTGAAGGACTATTAAATGGCGATGGGTTGACTTTGGATAATGTTTATGCTAATAGAGATTATTCTTCTATACTAAAATATAATAGGAAGCTATGGTCTGAAGAGGTGGTAGAATTATTTTGCTCATCTCACCCAGCTAATATTCATTACGCTCTTTGTAATTTAGATAGCACCTTTATAAATAGGTATACAGACTCTCAAGGGTATAAGGCTCACAGGGATGTGTCTAGTTTTTCTTCTGTTACTACATTTTTAAAGGGAGGTATATCTGGAAGTAAATTTATTTTTCCTGAGTATAACATTGAAATAGAAACCAAACATAATCAATGTATTATTTTTCCATCTTGGGTTTTACATGAGGCAACAGCAATACAAACAGAAGGGGGGACAAGGTACTCAATGGCAATGTTCTCTTCGCAAACACTTGGAGCTAACAAATGACAACGTATGCAAAAGTAATAGACGGTAGTGTAGTACAATGGCCTTATGGTATGGGAGACTTAAAGAAGGATTATCCTTCAACTTGCTTTTCATCTAGCGTGTTTCAAAATGAAACACTGAAATCACAGTATCATATAGTATCTGTGTCAAAGGCTTCCCCAAATCCAACGGCAGGGTATAAGGCGGTACAAGTTGGCCCCGTTTTAGATAACGGGTCTTGGACTGAAAAGTACGAAAATCAGGCAAAAGAAGAAAGTGAGTTAGTTGATAGCGACTTTACAAACCCTAATCCTCCTTCAGATGATGCGCTAAAGGATGAGCATGGTGTTGTGGTCAGGACGCATGAAAGAAACGGTATAGTAAAGGTGGGGGACACTTGGGAAATTGTATGGACAACGGTGGAGTTTGGATGGGAAGACAAAAGGTTAAGTGCTTATGGAACTCCAGCGTCCCAAATAGAGTACATTACAGAGAACGGTCTTGATGCTTGGGTTACCAAGGTTAATGAGATTAAAGGTTGGTATCCTAAAGCATGAGTCTAGTTCCTGTAAATAATGTAGGCGAACATGGTATTGTCAAGGATATTAATGCTTGGCAACTGCCGCCTAATGCGTGGACAGAAGGTAATAACATAAGGGCAGAGCATAATGCAATACAGAAGAGTCCAGGCTACTTAGAGGTCATGGAATCCTGTCCTATAGCTCCGTACTTTATTACTAACCTAGAAATAGGTGGTGCTAACTACTGGATAGTAGGCGGATTAGCTAAGATATATGTTCATAATGGTACGACATGGACTGATATCACCAGAGCCAGTGGAGACTATAATGCTACTGCTAGAGAGAACTGGACAGCTACAGTATTAGGTGGTATACTGGTGATGACCAATGGGTATGATGATCCTCAGTTCTGGGCATTAACAGCCGGTGTTCCTTCTGTTACCACCAAGATGGCAGATCTTACTAACTGGCCTGCAAGCACAGAGTGTAAATCATTAAGAGCATTTAAATCTTTCTTGGTTGCTTTGAATGTTACGAAGTCAACAGTACCATACAACAGTCTTGTTAAGTGGTCTACGGCAGCAGCAACGCAAACGGTGCCTGGATCATGGGACGAGAC
>Ga0098064_100137_pt1 | contig 15799 bp, 17 predicted proteins | sample 24BtaG_FD_77061 | JGI IMG/M metagenome (GOLD analysis project Ga0098064, IMG submission 77061) | Marine viral communities from Cariaco Basin, Caribbean Sea - 24B_WHOI_OMZ_CsCl | ecosystem: Environmental > Aquatic > Marine > Oceanic | place: Caribbean Sea: Cariaco Basin | collected 2014-11-08
AGTCGTCATTGTCGATGCAACCGAAACCCCTATTGAGCGTCCAAAAAAAACCAAAGAGACTACTATAGCGGCAAGAAGAAACAACACACCTTAAAAGCGCAAGTGATCGTCCACTGGAAAACAAGCTTAATATTAGATGTTCAAACGTCCAAAGGCTCTATTCACGATTTTAAGTTGTATAAAGATTCTTGTCCCGACTGGCTTCCTTGTGACACTAAGCTATTAGGGGATAGTGGCTATCAGGGCATTGCAAAGTTACATGAACAGAGCTTCACCCCCTTTAAAAAGCCACGTGGGAGTCAATTGTTAGAGCTCTGCAAACAAGCCAATCAGTATCTCGCTAAGTTTCGCATTACGGTTGAACACAAAATAGGCTTCATCAAACGGTTCAAAATCGTGGCTCATAAATATCGTAACCGTCGTCAGCCCTATGATCTTAGAATGAAGCTATTCGCCGGTGTTGTTAATTTCGAGCTTGGCTTATCACCTTTGCAAGAGGTCCATTGACTAAATACTATCCCAATAACGTTCATATTCATTATTATTAAAATCATCAATCAAGAATTCTATAAATAGACGATTTTTTATAGGCATAAATTGTCTACTTTGAAATGCGATATTAATGGTGAGTTCAGGTAAATTCCAATCTGTAAGAATTGGGATAAGTCGACCCTCCACAATATCAGGATAAATAATATAAAGTGGTTGGATTAAGATGCCAGACCCATTTAATGCAGCAGCTCGTACAATCTGACCATCATTTGTTTCTAGAACAGGATCTATCGTAAAATGATCCACTTTCCCATCTTTTTTAAAGTTTAAGGCACGAGGCTGATTTGCATGGCTATAAAGTAAAATATCATGATCTTTTAAATCCTCAATTACTTTAGGTTTCCCTTTCTTCTTAATATATTCATACGATGCAGCTAGAACTCTTCGGGTATTTGCTAATTTTTTAACAGTTAAGTTTGAGTCAGGTTCAAATTCTCTAGTTCTGATTGCAAGGTCAATATTACTATCAATAATATCATGGTATCGATTTGCACCGACCAAATTAATTTTAATTTTAGGATATAATTTATTAAAACGAGGAATTAAAGGTGCGAGATGCATGATTGCAAAAGAAATAGATGAGGTAATGGTTACTGTTCCTTCCGGCACTAGAGCAGCCGAACTAATCGATGACTCAGTTTGAGCGATCTCAGCCAATAGCCCCTTACATTTTTTATAATATTCTAACCCAATATTCGTTAATGCTAAACGCCGAGTACTTCTTTCAATTAACCGAACATTCAAACGACTTTCCAGAGCAGTGATATGACGTGTAGCTGCTGCATTTGAAATATTTAATGATTCAGCCGCCTTACTTAAAGTACCAAGTTCTGCCACTGCAACAAACAGTTCCATACCAGTCAATCTATCCATTATCCTATCTTCCTGATTGTTCCTAAATTGAAATAAAGATTTCCATTATAGATGTATTATTTCAAACTACATCAGTTTAGCATAACAAAAATATGAATATTTCAATTATCAAGGAAAGGATATGAAGAATCTAGATGAAAGAACCATTACCCAAGCTGTTATTGAACGTAACTCATTAAGCCATAATGAAAGATTAAAAGATGTTATGCACTCTCTTGTAAAACATCTACATTCTTTTGCTAGAGAAGTCGAATTGACAGAAGAAGAATGGGAGATCGGGATTAGCTTTCTGACAGATGTAGGGAAAATTTGTAGTCCAACTCGTCAAGAATTTATTTTGTTATCAGATACGTTAGGCCTATCAACTTTAGTCACTGCTCAAAATCACAAAAAACCTAATGGATGTACCGAAGCGACAGTTTTTGGACCATTCCATGTTCAAAATGCACCTAGATTAGCACTGGGCAGCAATATGAGTAATGGTGTTAAGGGAACACCGTGGTATGTACAAGGAACAGTAAAAGGTATTGATGGCAAAATTATTCCTCATGCTGAAATTGAAGCTTGGCAAGCAGATGATGATGGCTATTACGATGTTCAAAAAGAAAATCTAAATGAATATCAGGGACGAGCTGTTTTTACTGCAAATCAAAATGGACAGTATTATTTTGAGACGATCGTTCCTGAAGCTTATCCCATTCCACATAATGGTCCCGTTGGAAAAATGTTGGAAGCTTTAAATCGTCATCCATGGCGACCTGCGCATTTACATTTTATGGTCAGTGCTTCTGGTTACGAACGCTTAGTGACTCATGTATTTAGAGAGCATGGTGAATATCTCGATTCAGATGCAGTATTTGGAGTACGTTCATCTTTAGTTGCAGAATGGGTACGTCATGAAAATGGTACAGATCCACATGGCAAACATCATGAAAAACCATTTTATACCTTAAGTTTTGATTTTATTCTAAATCTTAAAAAGGAAAGTAAAGTATCATGATTGGTGCTTTTAGCACGGAAGGACAACTAGTTAAATTGGGTGTGCAATATCTCGTCATTATAAATAACGTCGCAGGCAAAGGTGACTATAGTCTTGTCAAACTACTAAAAGCAGCTGCGGTTCGCAAAAGTATTTACGCTTTACCTAGGCAGTCTGATTCATTGGTATTTAATGAGCTTTACGATGCAAACAAGATTGAACTTAAACTTGTGCCACAAGGCAACCTTGCTTCTCATATCCAAACAACAGAGATGGGGCTAGGTCCGATTTATTTTCAAAATACTCTAGATTCAGTTTTTCTCTAGAATTAAAAATCTAATCGATTTAGTAATTTACTTTGTAAGTTTAATTATAGGCAGGAAATCAAGCAATGATTAATAAGATAGCTTTAAGTATAGAGAAGGCCATCGACAAGGTAAGCGATGGTGATACCGTGATGATAGGTGGTTTTGGCAATGCTGGTCAGCCTGCAGAGTTGATAGATGCTCTTATTGAACATGGAGCGAAGCATCTTACAATTATTAGTAATAATGCTGGTAATGGTTCTCATGGTTTGGCAGCATTATTAAAAGCAGGTCGGGTTGATAAAATGATTTGCTCATTTCCTCGTCAACATGATTCATACGTATTTGATGAACTATATCTCGCTGGGAAGATTGAACTGGAATTAGTTCCTCAAGGCAATTTAGCCTGTCGAATTCAAGCAGCTGGCTCTGGCCTTGGAGCTATATTCACTCCTACTTGTTATGGAACACTGCTTGCTAAAGATAAAGAAACTCGAGAGATTAATGGCAAACAATACGTACTTGAACACCCATTAAAAGCTGATATTGCATTAATAAAAGCCTATAAAGGTGATCGTTGGGGTAACTTGGTTTATCGTAAAACAGGACGGAATTTCGGACCTATTATGGCGATGGCTGCTGACATTACAATCGCGCAAGTTCAAGAAACAGTCTTGTTGGGTGACTTAAATCCAGAACATATTATTACTCCAGGCATATTTGTTCAAAATGTCGTTCAAGTATAGCTTTGTAGTATGAATATGAAATTATAGTAGTTACGTTATTAATGTTATTCGCTTAATCATATAAGTATTAATCTTATTAAAGGAATTATTAGATGAGATTTACTCCAAGGAACCAAGAAGAGATGGCTCGGGCTGTGGCGCATGACATACCAGAAGGTTGGTATGTGAACTTAGGTATCGGTCTACCTACTCAGATAGCTAACTTTTTACCGGAAGAAAAAGACTATTTTCTGCATAGTGAAAATGGATTGCTGGGCATGGGACCAGCTCCAGCTGAAAATGAAGAAGATGAAGATCTTATTAATGCAGGTAAAGAGTATGTCAGTCTTTTGCGTGGAGGAAGTTATTTTCATCACGCAGACTCCTTCGCCATGATGCGTGGCGGACATATAGATTTATGTGTATTAGGTGCTTACCAAGTTGCTGCTAATGGTGATTTAGCTAATTGGAGTACTGGAAAGAAAGGTGCTATTCCTGCAGTTGGTGGTGCAATGGACTTAGCTGTAGGTGCAAAAAAAGTATATGTGATGATGACACATCAGACAAAAAACGGTCATCCAAAAATTGTGAAAAACTTAAGCTTTCCTGTAACAGGACTTAGCTGCATTGATCGTATATATACAGAGTATGCCAGTATAGATGTGACTGAGGAAGGGCTTCAAGTCATAGATATCGTAGAAGGTATGACACTAGAGGACCTTCAAGCTATTACAGATGCGCCATTAATCTTAGCTTTAAGTAACTAAGAAACAGAACAAATATTATTACGGCTATATATTAATAAATAGGGATGTTTTATGACTCAGTCAAATTTGAACACAGAAATTATAGATGCGTATATTTGCGATGCCATACGCACACCCTTTGGTCGTTATGGAGGGAGCCTATCTAGTATTAGAGCTGATGATCTTGGAGCAATACCTATCAAAGCACTGATTGAGCGTAATTCTAAAGTTGATTGGCAAAAAGTTGACGATGTTGTCTATGGCTGTGCTAACCAAGCAGGAGAAGATAATAGGAACGTTGCTCGTATGTCAGCGTTGCTAGCAGGCTTACCGGTTGAGGTTACAGGAAACACGGTGAATAGATTATGCGGATCAGGAATGGATACCATAGGTATTGCTGCACGTGCAATTAAAGCGGGCGAGCAACAACTGGTTATTGCAGGTGGTGTTGAGAGCATGTCACGTTCACCTTTTGTCATGCCAAAAGCAACGAAAGCTTTTAGTAGGGATAATAATATTGAGGATACAACGATAGGGTGGCGTTTTATCAACCCTAAAATGAAGGAAATGTATGGGGTAGATAGCATGCCTCAAACAGCAGAAAATGTTGCAAACGACTTTAAAATTAATCGTCATGATCAAGATAAGTTTGCATTACTTAGTCAACAAAGAGCAGCAGCAGCAATAAAGTCAGGTTTTTTTAAAACTGAGATTACTCCTGTAAATATCTCCCAGCGTAAAGGTAATAGCTTAACTATTGATACTGATGAGCACCCTCGTCCTAGCACGACACTAGAAGCTCTAAATCAACTTAAGCCATTTGTTAAAGCTGAAGGCACTATTACTGCTGGTAATGCTTCAGGTGTCAACGATGGTGCTTGTGCGCTGCTAATTGCCTCTAAAGCTGCTGCTGTAGAACATGGCCTGACATTAAAAGCAAAAATTGTCGCTATGGCGACTGCAGGTGTTGAACCTCGCATTATGGGTTTCGCTCCCGCACCTGCTACAAAGAAAGTACTTGCACTCGCAGGATTATCTCTTGATCAGATAGATGTAATTGAGCTGAATGAAGCCTTTGCCTCTCAGGGGCTAGCTGTATTGAGAGACTTAGGTTTAGCTGATGATGATCCTCGAGTCAACCCTAATGGTGGAGCTATTGCACTCGGTCATCCATTGGGCGCATCTGGCGCTCGTCTTGTAACTACTGCTATGTATGAACTTATTCGCACTAATAAGCGTTATGCGCTATGTACAATGTGCATTGGTGTGGGACAAGGAATAGCAATAATTATTGAACGTGTTTAATGATAGCCCTCCCAATATAGAAACTAAACTAGGCAGCGTAATTCTATTGGATAAGTGCTTTATGCCTGGAACTATGTCTAGTATTTTAGATATGATTTTACATAAATAAGAAAATAATAACGTTCTTATCGAAGATTATTCCATATCAGGAATAATGTTTTTCGGAAAAGCCCTTTATCCATTTGGAATAAAACGTTAATTTTGATCGAAATGAATAATTGGAATATATTTACAGGAGTTCTTCTATGAAAAAAGAAAAATTAAAAGTTGCTTTGTTAGGTATTACTCATCCTCATACATCTGGTCGAGTAAAGGCGTTACAGCGACGTGATAATGTTGAAATCTATGGGGCAGCAGATCCTAGTGAATTATTAATCCCTTTTTGCAAGGCCTTAGATTTAACAATTCGAACTAAAGAAGATATTTTAAACAATCCAGAAATTGACATGATTTTAGTCCATTCAAAAAGTTATGAAATGGCTGACCTCACAATTGCTGCACTAGAAAAGGGTAAGGCAGTTCTTGTTGAAAAACCTGCTGGACGAGGGGTAGAAGATACACAGCGCATTGTAGATGCTGTAGAAAAGTATAATGGATTTGTGCAAGTGGGCTATTGCTGGCGTTTTGCACCTTCGATCAATGTGATGCAAGATTGCCTGACACAAGGAAAAATTGGCAAAGTTGTACAAGTTCGTGCTCATGCAGGATGTTCACATAACGAAGCAGAAACTGCACATATGTGCCAGCCTGGTGATTTAGGTGGTGCATTTTTTGTCATTGGTTGTCATCTATTTGACCGAGTTCTTCATCATTTTGGTATGCCGAAATCAGTAAATGCCAGAATTACTAAATTTGATGGCTTTAAAGGTGAAGAATCACGAGAAGATGCGGCTGGCGCAATTTTAAATTACGATGATAAAATTGTTGTTGTAGATTTTATGTCCTGGGATGTTTTACCATGGACTGAGAGTTGGGATATGACCGCCTATGGAACAGAAGGTATTATGTCTTCTCGTTCTTTACCTTCCTCTTATAAACTTTATCAGACAGGTAAGGTCGAAGGAACAACTGAAGGTTGGACTGAATGGCATGAAACCAGTTTCCCAGAGATATGGGCAACCAAAAAAACAGAATATTCACCAGAAATTGCAGAGATTGGTAATCCAGTTTATTTTGACCGTGAATTAAACGCCTTTCTTGACTCTTATTTAAATGAGAAACCCTCGCAAGTTCCTGCAATGCAAGCACATAATATTTCTATTTTACTTGCTGCGCTATTCAAGTCGGCGGGTAATAATGGGATTGAAACCTTATTATAATTAAACCTAAATTAACACATGAGGTGCAATCTCAAAGAGCAGATGAAACAGAGAGCTAGATGCACTAGCAATAATCTGAACCGCCTCAACTATATCGAAGGTTGATTTAACCCCTGTCAGGCAGCAATACCGGACAGGGGTTAAGTTATCATAATGCCGCCCTTCAAACCCAAATGGTGACACGTAACTAATTGTCCTGTGCAGTCGTGTTTTATTGAACCGGTTAGACATCATTTATACCATTCGATTTAGCTACTTTATCCATGCAGGAAATGGATAAATAATGAACCCCTCGATCACTGTGATGAACCGCATTCTTAGGATTACTCCTATTTACTATCGCTTTATTTAGCGCTGCTATTACTGTATAGATACTTTATAACCCACAACAGCATAAGCAAACACATTAAGAAAAAATGTAGTATAAACCCTGCCCCCCCCTAGACGCGGGGTATTAATTTTATGATTAACTAGATCACTAGCACTCTACATCTTAGCGCGATGATAAATTGATGGAATATAGTCAATCCATAATAAAATTAGCACACACCATATTATGGAACAGTTTAGGTCAATTATCCTCCATCCATCCTTTGCGTAGAAACTTAGCTTGTGCCCATTTTTTCTCAATAAGATTTAAATTAGGACTGTACTGGGGTGTAAATAGCTGGCAATGACCATGCCTGTTGAGTGATCTCTGAACGCATTTGTGAAAGCTGGCGTTATCCATGACGATGACACATTTGGTTTTAAGGCGTGGAATCAGTGTATTTTTGCACCAGTCATAAAATATATTGGTATTGATGTTATGCTCAAAGTAATCAAGCGCAAATAACGCTTTTTTATATAAGGCACCAATGACGTTGGTTCATTTTTTACCTTGCCAGTTGTAACTATCGATACAAGGTTTGTTTACCTATCGGTGCATAACCAAAGAGGCTTCAATGCCTGATTTACTACAGTCGAAACGCTGTGCTCTCTCGTGCATGTAATCGTCTGGTTGCTGTTCAACATCTTTTAATAACGCTTCGTTAGGTATTTTACTGGGTGGTTTATTGCGAGTGAGTTTGATGCTAGGCTCTTTGAGCCAATTCTGTAGCGTGGCCTTTCTAATATCATAGAATGCACAAGCTTGTGTGATACTCATACCTTGTTGTTTGGTATTTTTAATCACTTGTGATTAGAAGTCTGCTGAATAAGTCATAATCTTTTTACTTTTCGCTTGTTTTGAAACTACTATGCCACTTTTATAAAAGCTCTACTATTCTTGTGTAAGAGCTTTTATAAATCCTCATCAATCCAATTAAGAAAAATTATTATAATAATCCTATCGGTTTTTATATAAAATCCACTGTAGGGTTTAAATATATTTTCATAAATGAAAATATATTTTTCTTAAGTACTATTTTTTATTTTTTTAAAAAAGCTACAATAGTTATTAATTACTGTAAAGAATTAAAGCTATGGAAGAATTATTAATACGTGAACTTGAAAACAAGCGATTTAAATCTATTGTCGAAAAACGATATGAAGATTTTGCCAAGCTGTTACATCCCGAATTGACGTATACGCACACAACAGGTATTACTGACACTAAAGCTTCATATCTTAGTAAATTATTTTCCGGTCATTATGACTATAAGTGGATTGAGCATCCGATCTCAAAAATTCAAATTATTGGCGATATTGCTCTCGTTTTTGGAGAAATGCATTCTAATTTAATGGCAGGAAATGTAGAAAGAAACTTAAAAAATAAATCCCTAGCTATATGGAAAAAAGAAAATAGCGATTGGTTGTTTTATGCTTACCAACCCACCTCACTACCTTAAAGAGAGCTTAACATGAACAATGAGTTTATCTATGATATTCCACAAAGTCGAGTCATCTTTGGCGCAGGTTCACTCAGTCAACTCGTGGGAGAGATTGAGCGTTTAGGTGCAAAAAAAGCCTTAATCCTTTCAACCCCTGAACAAGTGAAATTGGCTGAAAAAATATCAACCATTCTTGGGGATGTTTCAGCTGGTATCTATTCAAAAGCAGTTATGCATGTACCCATCGAATCAGCGAGGGAGGCAAGAGCTTTTGCGAAGGAGTTAGGGGCTGACTGTGCAATTGCTGTTGGCGGAGGTTCTACAACAGGCTTAGGTAAAGCTATTGCTTTAGAGTACGATCTTCCCATTTTAGCAATTCCAACAACTTATGCAGGTTCTGAAATGACGCCTGTTTATGGTATTACTGAAAATGGGATTAAGAAAACTGGAAAAGACCCTCGTGTTCTACCAAAGACAGTCATTTATGATCCAGAATTAACACTTACCCTACCATTAGAAATGTCAATTACCAGTGGTATTAATGCCATCGCACATGCAGCAGAGGGTTTATATGCCCAAAATGGTAATCCAATTATGTCCATCTTGGCTGAAGAAGGCATTAGAGCTTTAGCTGATGGCCTAAAAAAACTAAAAACTGATTCACAAAATATCGATGCAAGAAGTTTGTGTTTATATGGTGCATGGTTATGTGGTTATGTTCTTGGTAATGTAGGCATGGCGATTCATCATAAACTTTGTCATACCTTAGGAGGAAGCTTCAATCTCCCTCATGCACCAACGCATACGGTAATATTGCCTCATTCGATCGCATATAACGAAAAATCAGCTCCTGAAGCCATGTTCAAAATTAAGCGCGCTTTAGGTGTAACAGAAGGAACTGCTGGCCAAGCGCTTTTCGAACTTATTTCTGACTTGGATGCCCCAATAGCATTATCATCACTCGGCTTAACTTCAGTAGATTTAGATAAAGCCACGGAGATTGCTTTATCTAATCCATACTGGAATCCAGAACCTATCAAAAAGGACGCAATCCGTCATTTATTGCAAAATGCTTTTAATGGTCAAAAACCTTTTTAAATTCTACCCTCGATCAACATAACCTATGCTGTCAAATCCCTAGAAATTGACGTGAAAGCTTTTAGTTAATCAGCCTGAAGGTAAACGTCAAGCAATCTCTATCTTGGCGTCTTATAGCCTAAACCCTTTTGCATCCTAGCTTGGTTGTACTCACGCTCAATACATTTAGTAATGTCATGTGACTGCCGTACAACTACAAGCGGGTATATCGCATCTACTGTGAGCTTGAACTCAACCTTAGAATCAAATCCAAGCGCCGTATAAAGCGCAATAAGCCTGTACTTCTAGCACTACCTGATAAGATAAACCAAAGCTGGAGCATGGACTTTATGCACGACGGCTTAAATGACGGTCGCAGCTTTAGACTGTTTAATGTGATTGATGATTACAACCGTAAAGCGCTCACCGTTGAGATTGACTTCTCATTACCAGCACGAAGGGTTATACGCACATTAGGGCTCATTGAATGTCGAGGCAAACCTGTGCAGATAAGATGCGATAACGGTTCTGAGTACATCAGCAATGCGCTCAAAGACTGGGCTGAGCAGCAAAGCATCATCTTAAGCTATATTGAACCTGGCAATCCACAGCAAAATGCTTATGTGGAGCGCTTTAACAAAACCATGAGATATGATTGGTTAAATCAAGAGCTGTTTGATAACTTAGAGCAGGTACGCACACAAGCAGAAAACTGGTTATATCATTATAATCATGAGCGCCCAAACATAGGCAATGGCGGTTTTACGCCTATACAGAAGCTAACTCAGGCAGCTTAATTCTATTTGATAAGTGTCTTATGGTTGGCAGGGTTACCGTAGAATATGCTGATGTTAATGTTATGCTCAAAGTAATTAAGTGCGAAAAGCATCTTTTCATACAGAGCACCGATAACGTTGGTTTGCTTTTTACCTTGCCAATTGTAGCGATCAATACAAGGCTTACCAATAGGCGTGTAAGCATGAGAGCGAATGGTCTCATGCTCAAAGCCGCTTTCATCCATATAAACGATGGGATAGCCTTAGTGCATGAAGCTATTAAGTTTGCTCTGATACTGCGCTCTTTTTATCAGAAAGGCTTTTGGATACTCCAAGGTCTTTTTTTTGACTAATGCCTCAGCGCTTTAGGGCATGATAAATGCCTGTTTTACTACAGTTTAGACGACGCGCTCGCTCATACTGGTAATCGTCAGGATATTCTTTTACATCCTTAAGTAGCACATCATCTGGTATTTTATAAGGTTTGGTTTGGTTTGGTTTGGTTTGCTTGGTTGGTTTGCTATGAACACGCCGCTTCCAGTTCTGTATTGTATGGTGGTTGGACTAAGATTATAGAACTCAGACGCTTGAGCAAAGGTCATACCGTCATCTATACTTCTGAGAACTTGCATACGAAAATCTAGTGAGTAAGTCATGGTCTTTATAATAATTAGGGTTAATAATTAGTTTGTAACACTTTTAAGTGGGATTGACTATATGTAGATTTTAATTTTTTTGAAAAAAATATCTAAGATATAATCTTAGATATTTTTATATATATTTGAATAGCTGGCGGTGTTCCAAAAAGTATGATAGCGATAAAGATCAATAAAAATCTATGGTAAGTTCTCTGATTCTACAGTGATTTCAAGTCTTAAATAATTATTTGAATTTCAATCAGCATACTTTTTAATACACTACCAAATAATTAACTGTAGAAGTCGAAACCAGTTGTTAATCCTGCATCTGCCATTAGATCAGCACCTAATAATGCACTAGAACCTGAAGACAATAAGAATAAAATTGTCTTTGCAACATCATCTACTTCTAAAATTTCGCCATATGGTTGGCGATTCGCACGTTTAGGGTGGAAACTTGGATCATTAACAGACTCAATATGACGTTTAAATAAGCCAGCCATCATAGGACCTGGGCTTACGATATTTACTTTAATGCCATCACGTGCATAATCTAAAGAAGTTGTACGGGCCAATTCACGCACAGCTGCTTTAGATGCAGAATAAATGGGTAGGCCTTGCTCACCGAATGTTGCACAGATACTACCTATAAGAACAATACTACCCTGTTTATTTGGTAGCATTAAAGGTAATGCTGCTTGAAGTGCGTGAATTGTACCCAAAATATTTACATCAAAAACTTTTTTAATACGGTCAGAGGTCACATCAAGGATACGATCAACATCTGTAATTGCAGCACATGGAACTAAACCAATATGTTTAAAGTTACCTGCTTTAACTGCTTCTGTAATAGAAGTCCATGATTCTGATTGAGTAATATCACCTTGGAAATGTTGATAATTTTCTAAAGTGTCTAGAGCTGCTGTTTTTTCTGCAATATCAAGACCGAAGACTTTTACATTAGACTTAGTTAATGCAATTGCCATCGCCTCACCAAGACCTGAAGATGTTCCTGTTAGAATAACTGCTTCAGGTAAGTCAAAATTAAGTTGTTGAGATATACTCATTTATAAAACTCCATTTTATATTAGTTTTAGATCATAAAAAATTTCTTTTCTTATATCTCATTCCAAAGAATGAATTTTCTAAAAAAAAGAACATTAATTAAGAACGGTTTTCCTAAAGACAGAAAAACAATTCTTAAGTTACTTCTTACAATATGAATTGCAAGTTTTTTAAAAACCAACAGCTGAAGGGCGCCATTGGGTTTGGAAAGTTTATACTGTTACAGTAAATGCACTAATCGTTGTTTCATAAGCACTTCTTGCCATTTGGTCAAGTGTTAACGTTCGGTGTTCTTGTGAGATTAGCTCAACACCATAATAAGGCTGATTAAACCCAGCTTTCTTAATCTCCTCTAAGAAAAGAGGGATATCGTATGAACCAGTGCCACAAAGTTTACGATAATGAGTTGAATCATTAAATAAATCACCCTGAATTTCTGAGGCGGCATCATTTAATTCAACAGATTTAATTAAATGTGATGGCACCATACTAATTTTCTTAAAATCAATGTTACCACGAGCCAAATGCCAAATATCAAGGCATAAGCCACCATTCGCATCACCGGTATCCACAACTTTCAAACCATCTTCTAAGGTTGCTAATCGTGAGAATGGCATAATTTCTAATGCGACATTGGCATTAACTTGAGCAACTTCTTTACATAATTTAGAAAATTCTACTGACATATTTTCTAAAGTATTTGGTGAATTTTCAAATGGCTTAGCACCTACTTTCAAATTACACATTCCAAGTTCAGCACCAAGCTCAATCATTTTTAAACGTTCATAATCAGATACCTTTCGCTCTTCACCTTCAAGATACCAGTCTAACAAGATTTCTAATTCAAAATATTTGATATCATTATCTTTAAAAAGTTGGCGGATATCTGCGATACTACTTTTTTCAAGTGTCGCCTGAAGGTCTTTTAAAATCAGACCAATTCCTTTCCAACCCGCTTTAGACGCAGCTTCTACACGCTCTTGCAATGAAAATGGGCTAATTTCTGTTGGTGCGTCTGGGTATACATTCCCTGCCAATGTCCAATATGAAGCAAGTAAATCCGGTTTGTTCATGAGGTTTTCCTTAATAAGAACTTAGTGAGAAAAGGTTTGTTTAGGGTTGTAACCTGTTAAATCTTGCGTAATGGCACAGTAACAAATCAGGAGGAAACAGGTCATTGGAACGATAAAGGCAGTTGCCATGTTAGATATATCTGAAATATAACCCATGAGTAAAGGTAGCACTGCACCACCTACAAACATGGTGATCATCAAGGATGCAGCCATTTCGGACTTTTTACCCATGCCTCGTACACCCATAGCAAATACTGTTGGATAGAGCGTTGATTTAAAAAAGAACAAACCAATCAGTACGACTACAGATGAATAGTCATAACCTAGAGCAACATATGCACATCCAGCAGCACATACAAGGCTGTTAAAGATTTGGATTTTTCGTGGGTCGATATATTTCATTATAACGATGCCAAAGAAGCGTCCTATCATGTAGCAAAACATTGCAATTGATAGGAAATAAGCAGCTTTTGTTGGTGTAATACCATGCCAATGTTCGAGTACGAAGTTGATAAAAAATGCACCAATTCCGAAGTGAGCACCTGTATAACAAAACTTCCCAATCATGCCTTTATGTAAATTTTTATTCTTTATAAACGGCAAATGTTCAAAGACATTATCACTATTTGTAGTTGTTGATGAACTACTGTTAAAGTGTTCAGGAAATTTAAGTGTGAAAATATATGAAACTAATGCAAAAATGAGCAGGGAAATAATTGCATAAGTCATTGTTGCAGGTTCGACTGAAAAACCTGATATATTCATTACAGGAATAAAAAATACTGCACCGCCAACAATTGGACCACACATGCCACCTAAGCCACCAAAAGCCTGAGTGAGCGTTAAACGTCGAGCAGCACCTGATGGGTCACCTAGTTTAGAAGCATATAAAAGGCATACGGTTTCTAAACAAGCTAAACCTGTTGCTAATATAAAAATTGCGATTAAGAATGCAGAGAATGTTCCCACTTGAGTAGCAGGAACAAATCCCATACAACCAACAGCAAATAGAGTTAGACCTACAATAATTGAGTTTCTATAACCATATTTTTTCATCAAAAATCCAACTGGGATCGCAGAGAGAAAGTATGCACTCAAGTAAGCGGTTTGAATAAAAGCAGATTGGCCATGAGAAATATGAAATTTATCCTGAAAATGTTTATTCAGAACATCTAATAAGGTATGAGAAAATGCCCAAATAAAATTACAAGAAATGACGAAAAGTAGAGCTACTTTAAATGAGATCATTCTCTTCTGAGTAGGATATATTTTTACTGTATTTAAACTCGCATCCATTGCGTTTTCCTTTTAAATTAGACCTCTTGTATAATTCATCACTAGCCCTTTTAATTCCATTAATGGAGTCAATGAATCATTACTTCTACAAGATCCCTATTGTTATAAGCATTTAAATGAAGCCTATTTAAAACAGACTTTCATTTATTTAAAAATAATGGGGATAAATGAATTTGAGAAATCCTTTCTGCACTTAAGATTTTGATAATTAACAATTTTACGTCCTTATTTATAAAGATTGATTATCATGAAAAATTCCATTTTCCAACGTTTATTTGCATTAATACAACCATATTATTTGAAAAAATAAATGTTACATATATGAATCAGCAAGTTATGATTAACACTTGTGTTTCACGATTTATCCTTAACAAGGGTATACAAACATATTCTGAAAAAACACCACTATTTATAAAAACACTTTTTCATTTTTGAAATGAACAATATTTGAGCTATAGTCAATCCATAATAAAATTAGTACAACCCATATCACGAAACAGTTTAGGTTAATTATTCTCTATCCACCCTTTGCGTAGAAACTTAGCTTGTGCCCATTTTTTCTCAATAAGAGTTAAATCAGGATTTTACGGGGGTATAAATAGCAGGCGATAACCATGCCTGTTGAGTAAACTCTGAGTGCGTTTGTGAAAGCTGGCATTATCCATGACGATTCCGCATTTGATTTTAAGACTTAGTATTAGCGTGTCTTTGCACTAGTGGTAGAATATGTCGCCATTGATATTTCTCTCAAAGTAATCTAGCGCAAACACCATCTTTTCATACAGAGCACCAATGACGCTGGTTCATTTTTTACCTTACCAGTTGTAACTATCGATACAAGGTGTTTACCTATCGGTGCATAACCAAAGCGGCGCAGGGTTTCAGACTCAAAGCCGCTTTCATCCATGTATACAACAGCAAAGCCTTGAGCGATGTTGCCCCCTTCCGTCAATGGCATACACTCAAACTTGGAATATTTTAGTCAGACAACTAGCGGAAATTTTTTAGGTATATCCCAGCGGAACTATCTAAAAAGGCTCATTAATCAATTAATAGACTACTCATAGTAGACTGCTGTAATGGAACCACTTAATGAGTACTGAGCATCTTCGGTCTTTCCTTGGCTACATCAGCGATCAGATGCCGTGAGCACTTGGCCATTTTTTGAATATCAGAATAGCTATGACCTGATTTGAGCAGACTAGCGATGATCTTGCGCTTTTCCGTATCTTTCCTACGTCCTGAATACTTACCTTCTG
>Ga0098064_100138_pt1 | contig 15781 bp, 25 predicted proteins | sample 24BtaG_FD_77061 | JGI IMG/M metagenome (GOLD analysis project Ga0098064, IMG submission 77061) | Marine viral communities from Cariaco Basin, Caribbean Sea - 24B_WHOI_OMZ_CsCl | ecosystem: Environmental > Aquatic > Marine > Oceanic | place: Caribbean Sea: Cariaco Basin | collected 2014-11-08
CATTAGAGACAGACCAAAAACTACAATGTAGGTATTGTGGGGAGACTAATTTAAGGTCTGGATATTGGTGTCCAATAGATAAGGAGATTTGTTGTATTGATTGTGGTGAGAAAGACAATAATTGGGAACACGCAAAGAAGTTCCTAAAGACTAGGAACCCAGAACACATACACTACAAGGTAGATGTAGTAGAACTTAAGGAAGTGGAAAGTTGATGAATAGGAGAAACTCACAAGTAGGAATCCTCAATATATCTCCTCTTTTTATATGACTATTCATCAACCCACAATTCATAATCACTTTGGAGGTGAAAACAAATGGATAAAGAAAAACCAATTAAATGGAGAACTATAGAACCAGATGTATGGAAACCAGAAAATGAGGAAGACTTCGTTCAAGGAGTCTACATCAATAAGAAAGAGAACATAGGGATGTCTGAAGATAGTAAGGCCTACTATCTGGACACAAGTGATGGAATCAAGATGGTTTGGGGGTCTACAGTATTGGATGACAGGATGAGATTAGTTCCAGAAGGGAGTTACATCCGAATAACATACAAAGAGACTACACAGAACAAGAAAGGTCAACCAGTGAAGATTTACAAGGTAGAAGTCGGAGACCTATCACCTATAGAGGCCGAGGAAGTTGAAAAAGAATAAAGGAATGTGTTGTAGGTGCGGTAAGGAGGATGTCGTGTTGGCATTTGACATCCCCCTCTGTTCCTCTTGTCACAAGATATGGAAACTAATGTGTAGTGGGAGGATGTAAGATGGAAAAAACAAGAGACCAAGATAACCTCCCATTTAGGGTTAAGATGGAATTATCTAATGCAAGGGAATTAGTTAAATCAGGCAATTTAACTAAAAAAGGATATGATATGTTAATATATCACTACGAAAGGATGGGATATAATTTGGGAGAATATAGGGATGGCAAGAAGACTACCACAAACGATAACTGAAGAGGAGTTCGTAAAGGTTATTAGAAGGGTCAGGAAAGACCACCATAAGGTTGCCTTTATTCTAGGGTTCTATCAGGGTCTTAGAATCTCTGAGGTTATTAACCTAAGACCAGAGAACATCCGATTCCGAGAACACATAATAGAAATAAAACAAGGGAAAGGGCAGAAGGACAGACATATTCCAATCGTTAAACCGATTCTGATGGGTGAGCAAACTGTCATTAGAGCATTGAGAAAACTCCCAGTCCCTTGTAGTATAAGAGCATTACAAATTTCTTTTAAAGGTTATGTAAATAAAATCTTGAAGAGAGATTTACATTTCCATACTCTTAGACACGGGAATGCAACTTGGTTATTAAACAAGAAGAAGTGGAACATTAGGAATGTCCAATCGTTTTTAGGACATAGTAGATTAGAGACAGTTCAAATATATACCCATGTGAGTCCACAGGACTTGGTTGATTTGGAGTGGGGAGAATGACATACTCCCAAATAAATCACGCTAAAGCGTGGGGTTTCTCACGCAGAAGTCTTAACTTAAATCAGTCGGATAACTCCGAAAGATTTAATGTGACTTCCGCTAATACGAGCAACCCTCACAAAAAAAGCCAGTTATCATCTAAAGCGGTGATAACATGGCTAAAAACAAATATCCACATTTCAATCCAAAGAAGTATGATGTACAAGTTAAAGTCGCTGTCGTTAGGCGTGGCTTCCATTGTAAGCATAATATCAACTATCATATTATCTGGATTCCGAAATATAGAAAATCAATACTTAAAGGTAAGGTGGCAGAAGTGTTAAGAACGATAATAGAAGGTCAATGTCAGGAAATCAAGGCAGAACTACTCGCTTTAGAAGTAATGCCAGACCACATCCACTTATTCATAGGATGTAAACCAACACATAGACCTTGCGAGATTGTGCATAAGCTAAAAGGTAACACTTCAATACAGCTAAGAAGATGCTTTCCTGACCTAAGATACTTAGGATACAAGCAACACTTCGGAAGTGGCTTTAAGAAATTATGGGCTACTGGATATTACTGCGGTTCAGCAGGTCATGTAAGCCAAGATGCAGTAAAGAGATACATCTTAGAACAAGAAGGTAAAGATGTCTTTGAATACTCAATCTTTGGTGACCCAACAGGTCAAACTAAAATAGGTGATTTCTCATGTTAGAAATCAATAAGATTCATCAAGGCGAAGCTCTTGATATGTTAAGTAAGCTTCCAGATGAATCTATTGATTTAGTTTTAATTGACCCTCCTTATTTTCAAGTTATGAAAGTGGATTGGAAGGGTGATAAATACGAATGGGATAATCAATGGAAAACACTCAAAGAATATAGAGAATGGATATTGATGTTAGGAAAAGAAATTAATCGTATATTAAAAACTAATGGAAGTTTTTATATATTTGCTGACGATAAGATTTCAGCTTATGTTCAGGTTGAATTAGATAAACTATTCAAACTTGAAAACAACATTATTTGGGTAAAACCAAATAATCTTACAATTAAAGGATGGACTCAATATAGGAGTTATGCTCCTATAACTGAAAGAATTTTGTTTTATAGTAAAGAAGTTAGTAAGACAGGATTACAATCTATCCATGATGATAATGATTGTTTCTTATCAATTAAAAGTTATCTTAGAGAAGAAAAAAAGAAAAGTAAGCTAACCAATAAGGATTTTAATCTTAGATTTTCTGAATTTACAAATAAAGAGGGTTGTAGGGATAGAAGCGTAATTGAACATTATTTTGGCAATAATCAATGGGTTTTTCCAACTAAAGAAATATACGAAAATGTGTTACAAAAAACTGGTTTTTTTAGTAAATCTTATTCTGAGTTAGAAGAAGAATACAACAATTTGAAAAAACAATATTTAGGTTTAATTGAAGGTTATGAAGAACTACGAAGACCATTTAAACCTAAAGAGAATTATACTGATGTTTGGAGTTTCAACATTATGGGGGGTTCAGAATCAGTTAATCACCCAACACAAAAACCAATTAAGATAATTGAAAGAATTATTGATACTTCTTCTAAGAAAAAAGATGTTGTTTTAGATTGTTTCTTGGGTTCAGGAACAACAGCAGTAGCTTGTAAACAATTAAACAGAAATTATATTGGGATAGAAATCTCTGAGGAGTATTGCAAAATAGCTGAGGAGAGGTTAAAACAAGAAACACTATTCAATTGGAATACTACTAAAGCGAAAGAAAAGACCCCTTAAATAGGGTGTTTCTTTCGCATTATATACAGAATGCGAAAGAAAATAGAGGAGTATCACAGGAGGGTGAAACATTACATTGAGACTTATTGTGGGGGATATGCTGCACAAAAGATTCAGGAGATTTATGATAATATAATGGGAGGAGAAAATGAAGAAGAAAACAATACCAGAACTAAAGAAGAAGGTGAAGGCCTTAGAGAAAAGGAAAGAGATTGAGAAAGAAAGGAGGGAATTAGAAATGAAGATTAAGGAATTAGATGGAAAGACATCAAAGATGCAGAAACTATTGAAGGAACTTCATAAGGGATTGAAGGACTGGGCAAGAAGGTCTGAAGAGAATCAAAAGAAAATGAAGGAAAATGGTGGTGGAATGTGGGGATAGTTCAGAGACATAAGGAACTAGGACACAAGGAGTTTATGAGGAGATGGAAGGAAGGGATACATAGAATCAAACCCGACCAATTCATCAAGTCTGAAATCTTCTCCTTGTCAGGTTCTATAATCGGAACTCTAGTCGCAGTGTATATTTTTATTTTTATCCATAATTCCTTTTGGATTATTGCAGTTATTATGGGATTTAACTTAGTAATGTTGGGTTCTTCATTACTCCAGAAGATACAACAACTAAAGACTATGAGGGATGCAGATAGTATGGAAAGTTTTGGAGACCTACAAAAACAAATGATGGGAGGTGAACAAACTGGAACTGGAGAAAGTAGACGAGAGGACATACAAATTAAACAAGTATCAGAGACTGAGGGAAGGGAAGAACAAAGAGTATAGAATAATAACCCCTTCTATAATTGATGGGAGGATATGTTGGAAGAATCTATTTAGAATAGATATAACCATATTGTTCTTATTGATTGCATTAGTCTTAGTGATGTATAACAATGATTTGAATATGAGGGAGTGTTCAGAGATAATAGAAAACCCAGATGACTTTTGTGAGGGCTATGTTTTAACTGGGGACCCAACAAACTGGGGGTGGTCAATTGGAGGAGATAAAGAGTATACAGGAGATAGTCCTTGAGATATTAGAGGGAGAGGAAAAGAGGGAGATACCATTGGGGAGGGTTGGCCCAATAGTATGCACTAAATTTAGAATAACTAAAGGGATGTTAGATATAATCTTGAGAGAATTAGAAAAAGAAGGAGAGATACAGATTAAGAAGCACTCTGTTTTCTTAAAATCCTCTTAACAGACCCCTCTACATACCCACTACCAAAGGAGATATCTGAAGGAGTCTTTCCCCACTCCTTATTGGCACAAACCATTAATTTATAGAGGGCCTTCATTGCTTTAGAGTCTGTTCTTCCCCCTCTCTCTTCATCATAATTAATGATTGATTCTTGTTTCCTTTTTTCATATTCTGAATTAGAGAATGGGAAGAAGGCAGAGAAGTGGTCAATGAATGCAGGTCTCCCTTTGGAGTAATCATAATATTTCTTCCCGAGAATATATAACATCTTTAGTTTTCCTTTTGCCGCAGGGATAACCATATATCTTCCTCTTGCCGCAAACTTGTCATCCTCTGCATATAGATGGATTAATACATCTGCCCTATGCAATGGAAGATTTCTATCTAAGTCAAAGATGGAGTTGACATTGAAGATAACAAATATCTGTTTACTTCTAATCAACGACATAATGATAACTACTTTCCTATTAATCTCAGACATTGCAGACCTATTTGAGAGTATCATTGATTCATCCAAGATAATAATGTCTCCTTTCTGGGCAACCTTTAACCTATCAATGAACTCTTGTGGTGTATAGAATACATTATCCAAAGAGAACTTGGGAGTCTTGGAACCCATATACTTCTTTATTTCATTGTTTAGGAAACATCCAGTCTGCATTGAGAGGGTGGTTTTCCCGAGACCACTTCTCCCATCAAACAATATAACTGCCGAGGTGTTCTTCTTCATAACTCCCTCAGTATATATCTTAAGATTCTTAGTCAATAGATTAGACATATAAAATTCCTTTCCCCCCCATTGAATCATAACCATCTTATGCAAATACAGTTTCGTCAGACTTCTCAACCAATCCTATTTCCTTTTCCTTTATGTGGTCTTGGATTAATGTCAAGTATCCTTCTATCTTAGAGGTGGCATCCCTTATCCTATTGTCCTTCAATAGTTTAGTGATTTCATTTTCCTTCTTCTGGAGTTGGTCTCTCTCATCTTTATTTAACTCTGCAATAATCTGGAACTTAATGTTCTTCCACTCATAGAACCACCTATCAATCCTTCCGTTCCGATAGTAATCAGATGACCTCTGTAACATTGACCCAATGTGTTGGAGTATCAACACAGACATATTAAACCGACTCTTTCCTGTTGTTTCTTCCATTATTTGATTCCCCTTTAGAGTAGATATATTATAAATAGTTCTGGTTTTGTCCACTAATTCTGGGACGGCACCCCAAATTCCCTACAAAATACATCTATTCTAAAATTTTCCCCCCAATTAACATAAATCTGAATTAAGAAATATTTAAACCTTCCGAAAAACTATGGGTAAGGTTTAAATATTAGTTTTCTCAGGGGTTTAGTAAGGTGGTGAGTATTAAAGATGTTAGGTAACCTAATAATGGGTTTCATTGTTATCCTTGTAGGGACTAGTTTAGCCCCAACAGTTGCAGACCAAGTTGTAGCAGGTCAAGCAGGTAATATCACAGGTGCATCATCCACGATTCTAGGATTGACTACTCTATTCTATGTTTTGGGTGTAGCAAGTGCAGGTATTTCCGTAGCGGCACAAGGACTAAGGGCTTCAGGATTAGTTTAAACTAACATTTCTTAAGGAAAATGTTAGGTAATCTAATAATGGGGTTCATAGCCATTATAATCGGAGTAACATTAGCACCGACAGTTGCAGACCAAGTCTTCATTGCAAGACACGAAGACAATGCAAGTGGAAACATAAGTGGAGCATCCTATACAATCATGGGATTGACAACACTGTTTTATGTTTTGGGTGTGGCCGCCGCAGGAATTTCAATTGCAGCACAAGGTCTAAGAGCCTCTGGATTGATTTAATGGTGAAACAATGAACAAAAATCAAATTTCAAGGGAATCTCTTAGAGATTCCACTTTTCTTTTTTTTAATTGGAGGTTAGAATGAATCATAAAATTTCTACTTATGTGATTTTAATTTGTATTCTTTTAGTGATACCAATTTTTGTATCTAGTTATTTAACTTCTGAGGAAATTGACGAGGGAATTTGTGATAAAGATAATCACACTCTTTTTAGATGGGAAGGAAATTGGCAGTGTGCAAATTTAATGGATGCAAATGTTTTTAATTTCACTATTAATAATGTAACTAATATTTTTAATAATTATAGTTTATATTCTAATCAATCATTTTATGGGGTTGATGGATGGGTGGGTCTAGGAAATGCCCAAGTATTAAATACATTATCCACTTCAAATTTTGGAGTATCTGATTTTGCTATATTCTCCAATAGGACTAGATTTGATTCTTTCGTAGAACATTATGACCCAATCTGGGTAGAGGGTAATTTAACACTTGTAAATGGAGGAGGAAGTTTAGGGAAAATAGAAGCACAAAGTAATATTACTTCTGGAGATAGAATTTGTGATTCAACTGGATGTATTGGGGATTTAGGAGATTATATTGCAGTTGAGAATATTAATATCTCTACTAATTTCTGTTTTGATACTGGGGAATCTATGGAATGTGTAGATAATCGTAGAGAGATTTTGAATAGAGATTCTGTTGGCCCATTTTTATACAATAGTTCTTGGCAGAACTTTTTTAATGATAGTTTATTGAATGATACTATAGACGGAAGGGCAGGTGGAGCCGATACAAATCTTTCTGCAGGTGGTGTTGTTTATGGTTATTTAGGTTTAAATGGTACTGAGAATCCTCTTGCTCCTTTATATTTTAATAATGAGTTAACTAGTTCTTTTGCTATTGCTAAATTTGGAGCTAATATCACTACTAGTATTCGTGCTCCTCTTTGGTTTGATGTTTATGTTGATAGTGATTTGGCATCTACTTCTGCTCTTGGAGCTTTAATTGTTAAAGGAACTGCTAATACTCAGAGTGATTATTTAAATAGTAATCAAAATATTGATGGTATAAGATATGAGATTTATAAAGATTCTGTTGCACAAACTACCGACCATTCTAGAAACATAAAAGGAATTCATTTGGATTTCGGATTTCCCCCTTTTGATTTTCCTGGTAAGGGTGGTATTCATAATGGTACTCTTGACATTATGGGTTTGGAAATTGATATGCCTTCGGCTTTTCAATGGATAGGTGGTCAGGGTGTATATGAATCTTATGGACTTCATATAGATATGCAGAATCCTACTAATCTGGGTACTAGTGATGAGTGGTACAATTATGGTATTTTTATTGATGATGGACAGAGTTCTGCTGGTGTGACTGGTTATTCAATTTGGGTTGATGATAATTCTCCTGCTTATTTTGATACTGATATAAATGCTACTGGCCATATTAAAGCTGGTGAGTATTTATCTGGAGATGGTTCTCAAGGTATCACAGATGCATCAAGTTATTGGTTCTGTTCTGCTAGTGATTGTTCTACGACTTGTCAAGTAGATATTAAAGATGGTTTAATTGTTGGATGCACATAGGAGGACAAAAAGAATGAAAAATATAATAATAGGGGTGTTGGTTGTTTTGAGTATGTTTGCAGGATTTGCTTTTGTAAATGCAAATGAACTTAGTAGATATCCAACACTTATTGAAACAGATACTCTGTTAGTTCACGAAACTGCATTTCTTGGAGGAGATGTAAGGGTGGATGATAGTCTTAGAATAAACGGACACTTATATGTTGATGACATTGAAGGATGGACAGGAACTTGTCCAAGTAATTACAACCTAATTGTTAGAGACGGGATAGTTTTAGGTTGCGAAGGTGATACATGATGTCTTATGAAGATATTGAAAAGGAATTTGGAAATGTTCTAACTATGGTATATAATCTCCAAACAAAACTATCCAAATTGAGGGGAGAATTATATGATGAAAGAAACAAGACTGAAGTGATAAATACCTCAGAACCATATGGAGATACAGTATGAGATATTATAGTGATTATGAGGCAGTAGAAAAAGCAATGTATAGAGAAGAAGAGGAAAAACTGGAGGAGACTGAAGAAAAATGAAAAAAGTATTAATATGGTTAATTCCATTGTTAATGGTCGGTTCACTTGTTGTTGCTTGGGAACCAACAGATGGAATGGATGAGCCTTGGGGAATACCTTTTGACCCAACACTAAAAGGACACGGAACATTGGAACCAAATAATGAAGAACCAGTTAACACACGACCATTGTCTAAGACTAAATATTGTAGACTTGACAAGAAGGATTGTGAAGTCAAACTGAAAATAGGGAAACAAACTAAATTAAAAGTGGAGAATAATAGATATTATCTGAGATACTTAGGAAGAGATAAGTTTAGACTATCGGATAGTAATTTTAATCTATTAGAACCAGACAAGAAGTGGACAACATTGATAATTAAAGATGAAGGAAGTTTCACAACGAATAGTGGAGACACTATATATTATACAGAGACTACAAGGGATAGAGATGTATATATGAAGAGGTTGATTCTCTCTTTGAATAAACCAATTGAAGAGGTTGATAACATATGATAGACTACATTTACATTGTGTTTGTATTCATCTGGGTAGCAATCCTAATAGGATTTTTAGTCAGAGAAGTATGGATTTTAATGTTTGCAGGTCTAATTATGTTGTCAGTTGGAATCTACACTTTAACAAATGGATTGGTCGGGAATAACAATCTTGCAGTGACTGCCTTCAGTTTTATGCACATAGGAGTTGGATTCTATGTAATGATGCGAAGTGCAGAGGAGGTAATTAAAGGATGAAAGAGAAAAAGATAGAAGAAACAACAGAAAGTGAAGACAATGTTGTGATAAAGGTTGTTCCAGATGATTTTCCTATTGAAAATTATCTTGATGCACAAGGAAATAGAGTTGTGTGTATCAAAAAGAGCGAGGCACAGGCACAACAATTTGCAAACTTGCAAGAGTTAAACCAAAAAGTAGACGAGATTTCAAAAATACTAAATGTATGATTGATGTAATGTTTGACAAAGGTGGCGGCAAAGCCCTTGTTAGAATCCAGAACTCTCAGGTTCAGTTCGCAAGGGTAATGGGGGGTCATCTCCTTTGGAATAGGATAGAGAAAGCAATCACAGTTCAAGGAGTATTGAAAGAATTTCCAGAACTTAGTGATAAACCAAACAATGAGGTTTTGGAGATTGGAAAACAGAGATTCATTGACCACATTAAAAGTCTAAAGTCTGAAACTCAGATAAAGGACTACATAATGGAGGAGTTAATGAAACACGGATGTAAACCCCTATATACCCAAAGACAGGGACATAGGGTGGAAAGATGCCATTAAGGGATTCATTAGTTTCAATTGGAATCTTAACGGCGATTGCAATCTCTATCTATGCAAGAAGGTCTGGACAATCAATGAAGGAAGTCTTGTCAGATATTTGGGAGTCAATAAAACCAGAGAGGGGGGAGAAATAATGTTAGATGAAATGTTTGAGGATGTTCCAATATTCGGGGTTGCAATTACTTGGGTAGTAGGGATAGTAATAATGCTTTATTTGAGAAAGCAATGGGCAGGAACAAGTTTAGAATTAGGACTTCCACACTTGATAATATTTGGAGTAGTGATGTTGATACCCGCATACTTAATCACAAGGTATTGGGCAAACAAAGATTAGGAGAGAAAAGATGAATGAAGTTCCAGAATATGTAAATGAAGATGAATTGACTCCAGAAGAGATGGAGACATTAGAACAACTCACGGGGGGGAACTATCCAAAGCCCCCAGAACAGAGTGGGATTATAGGTTTCTTTGTAAAGATATTGGGTTTAAGTGATACAACCAAGTCTGGAAACCTAAGGGAGAATGAGATTCAGGCAGTTAGAATCTTAAAATCAACGAAGAGTTATGCGAAAAAGATGGGGTTAGATGATGTCGCAAGATATGTTAATCAAATATCAGAGAATATATTGGCAACTTCATTATCTAGAGATGCAATCTTATTGAATACCGCAGTGACAAGTAAGAAACAATTATCCACAGAATCAAAAAGCACAATGGAGGGGAAATCTAAATGGTGGGAGAGGAAACAACAACAAAGTCAGACCTAGCAGATAAAATTGCAGAGAGGCTTTATAGAAAACAATTAGAAGGTGGAGACATCAAGACCAAGAAGAAGAAAAAGATAGAAGAGGACTTCAAACCGAAGTTCCCTCAATCTGCAGGAATCAATAAGAAAGTAAAGCAAGGAAAGGCATTCACTATCTTAATGAAAACCAATGGAGGGTTCAATCTGAAATGGAGACCTATAAAAGATGACCAAGTATACATAAAGGAAGTAGATAAATTCTACTCAGTGACCACAGACTCAATTGGATACTATAAAAGATACCCAACAATCCTAATCACTGAATGGGATTTACAGGCATTATGTAGGAAGTATCTTTGGGATAAGGCAGAGGAAGGAAGATATGCAAATCCCCAGACAGTAATCATTCATAACATTGAAAGGGCAATGGGACTAATGAAGATGAAATCTGGAATGGGTGGAAAGAACATCATCTGGATTTTATTAATCGTAGGAGTAGTTCTCTATCTAGGATACACTGCCTTGACAGGACAACCCGCACTATGAACAAGAAGGTATTATTCACTTGGAACCGAGTAGATGAGATTCTTATAAAGATGAAGGATAGTTCGGGGAAGATGGTGTATAGAACCTCTGTCAATATAAACGATACTAAGAGATTGGCAGAGGCCTTCATTGTTTTAGAGAAATATGGACAGAACATTGAAGACTTGTTCAAAGAGATACGAGAACAGAAAGCAAAAATGCAATTCTGGGATTATAGCAAAAGGGATGAACCCGAGTGGCCTATTTGACAAAAATACCCTACCTTTTTCTTTCAAATAGGGTGTTTGATGCTCCTTATTTTACGAAAGTTTTTGATACCCTAAGGTTTTTATATTAGTTTTTTCATTTTACTAGTAAAATGGGTAGCATTACTGCGAAGATTTTCAAAAACAAACGAACTAATCAGATTTCTCTAACTATTCCTAGAAAAAAACTGGACAAGGAGACTTTGTTACTATTAGAGAAGAACAAAAATGTCAAGATTAAGTTGGGGGGGAAGAAATGGCTAAGAAAGTGAAGAAATCTAAACCCAGAAAGATAAAGAAAAGGAGACTTCACAAAATAAGATAATGTCAGTTGGTCAACAGATTTCCAAACAGAGAGAAGATTTTGCTAGGGCTAGGAGTCAAATCAAAACTGCTAGGTCTAAGATACCAAAGGTTTCTGAGAGACAATTAAGACAAGGTTCTGGTTCTCCATTAATGGGGAGATTACAAAGGAGACAAATCACAAAGAAAAGAGAACAGGTGATGAAGGCAGAGAAAGAGTTGACCAGAAAACAAACAGAATTTGAGCAGCAAGTTATTTCTAAGGCACCTCAATATGCAGACCCTGAGGTCAAATCCCGATTGATAAGGAGAGCAAGAGACCAACTTAGGAATGAAGTTGAAGTTCTAAAGAAACGAATGAAAGGAAAGTCTGGAGATGCACGAGATGAAATTCAGAAAGAGATTAATGTTTATTTGAAATTACTTGCAGGGAAGAAATCCCCTTATGGGTTATCGGATGAACAATTATTGGTTCTAGGTTCCACAGGAAATATAGGGGCGGCAAAGAAGGCAGGAAAGAGAATTGCAAAGAAAGGAGATGAGGGGTTCTTCATTGATGTTGACACAGGATTAGGATACTCTGCAATTGCCCCATTAAAACCCTCAGACAAATTTATCCCCTATAGTATCTCAGATTTAGAGAAGGGGACTCAAGAGATTACAGGATACCAATTCAAATCCCCCGTCACCAATATTACTTATGTGACGGATAAGAAAGAGAAGTTAACAACCGTTATTTCCCCCGCAGGGATAGAAAGAAACCCATCTGCAAAAGATAGGTTGGAATATTCTACAATGCAAAAGAATAGGGAGTTGGCATTGAAACAATCTTCTAAGATGCAAAGTATTGACCCTTATGTTCAAAGAGATATGGAAACAAGAGGGACAGTATTCCCAAGAGGAGAATATCTATTAGAAAAGAGTTTAAGGAGATTAGATGTTCCTTTGATTGGTGGAATCTCTATAGTAAGACCAACATTGACTCAACCATTGCCACTCCGATTAGATTCCCCTTTAAGTTTCCGAAATACTCTGGCCCGAGTTACTCCCCAACCAATCGCAACTACAAGTCCAACCAGAATAATAAATGCCCAATCCAGTATTCCTAGTTCTGATGTCATAGATACTACTAGGGAGACACAACTTAAAAGTCTATTGGTTGGAGAACCAAAGACGGTAGTAACCTTCAAACCAAGCCAAGTGGTGGATACTGCCCTTTGGTTTGCCCCTTATGGAGTTGGAGTCGCAAGGGCTTCTTTGTTCGGTTTATCCTATGTAGAGAGGGCAAAGAGAGCAAATATACAAGGGAAACCCTATCTTCAATTTATGAAAGAGAGACCATTAGAAACTGCAGGGGTGGTTCTTCTTGGAGGTCTTGGTGTATATAGAGGATTCCAAAGTTTGAAAGTTCCAGTCGCAGTAAGGATTAGGGCGGGGTCTCAAGGAGAAGCAATTGCAGGAGTAGGGATAATCCAGACACGAGGTTCAAAGATATTAAGAGATTGGGGACTCCCCAAGTTGGCATCTAAACAAGAAATTCCTTTTGCATTTGTAGAAAAAGAAGTGGGAAAAGGATTTGAATTAACTGCAGGGAAAGGAAAACAGTTATTCTCAGAAGGACAATTTGGAACAGAATCTATCTCTAAGATGTTAGGAAAATCTACATTTAGAGACTCAGTAATCACAAGAGAGGCCGCAATAAGTAGGGCAAAAGGGGAATTTCTTGGAACAAGAGGGTCATCTATCAGGTTTGGGGATGTGACTCTTTCAGGAGGAACAATATTCCAAGTAGGGGCAAAGAAAGGATTACCATTTGAGGCAGTGATAAAAGATGTTCCAAAAACCTCCCAGACAAGTTGGCAGAATACACTTCAAAAATTAAAGAATCAAAAAGAAAGGATTGGAGGGATAGTTGAAAAAGCAGTCTCTGAAACCTCAATACTGAAGATAAAACCAATTGTTAAGACAGGAACGGTTGGGTCTCCTAAAATTATAAAATCCGAATCTAAAGTATTTGATGTTAAGTCAAGTCCTTCAGTAACATCTGGAGCCATAGAGGAGACAACTAGGGAATCAGTCAAGGACAAATCTCTTCTTGGTTTTGATATTAGAGGGTCTGAAGATGTTAAGGAAAGAATAAAACAGAGGGATAGGGTGGATGAATTGCAGGATGAATTGCAACAAGAACAAGGTAGAAACCTTTTATCCAATAAGGTTTTCACTTCAACAAGAACTAATCTAAGGACAGGGTTGGGATTAAGAGATGTTATGGCACAGGATGAGATGATAGAACTAAGAAAACAAACTACTACTATCTCCACTCCACAACAATTGACTGCAAGAGTATTAAAACCAAGTTTCGGTTGGGGTAGGAGCAAAACACAATCTGAAAAATCAAAAGGAAATATAATAGTCAAAGGTTTTGATGTCTACATCAGAAGAAAAGGGAAATGGATAAAGATTTCCCGAAAGGCTTTGACAAAGTCTAAAGCATTGAAGTTGGGTTCGGAGAGAGTTAAAGAAACACTTGCTGCTTCTTTTAAGATTATGGAGACCCCCCAAAAAGTCACCATCAAAAGAAAAGGATTCTTTACTCCCTCCACCAACACTTTCAGAAGTTATAAGATAGTCAAGGGAAGAAAGGTTCCATTGACAGATACCTTTATTCAAAGAAGAGGAAAGAGGTTATCTTCATCAAGTGAAGTTAGAGAAATACAAGGAAGGAGGAAAACCAAGAAAGTAAGATGGGTATAAATGAAAAGGGTCAAGTGATGGTTTATAGACTAATGATTATGGTCTTTGTGTTGATGATGGCATTAGTTATAATGAATCCACTTAGAGATGTTATTATTGATGTGAGGGATACAGACCAACTAAATTGCACCTCTCCAGATTTAACTTTTGGTCAGGAAACTGCGTGTTTAGGGGTTGATGTATTGTTACCTTATTTTGTAGGGGTAATAATAATATTTGCTTTCATATACTACTTTAGCAGGAAGTCTGGAGTTGAATAAGATGAACAAGAAAATCTTGACCTTAGGATATTGGATAGTTCTACTATCTGTGATAGTAATAGCGGCAGCACCAACAGTTCCTAATTTATTGACTCCAGTGAATGAGTCCACCTTTATGAAAAATAATTTGGTTTGTTCTGGTTCAACGGATGGAGATGGAGATGATATTAACTATATATTGTGGTATCACTACAACTCAACATACAACATATTGTTAGAGAACGATACAACCACAGACTATGAATGGTTTTCTCCATACTCTGAAGATGAATGGAAATATAGTTCCACAGGAAATTATAGGGTATTGGAATCCGATTCGGATATACTTATGACGGCATCTACAACTGCGAGTATGAATGCAACTAATGATTTCACCTTCAATTCAAACTTTTGGCCAGTGAGATATTGGGGAGATATTGGAACCAAAAAGATATGGATTGATGGATATGAAGTATATTCCGAGAATGCAATGTATAATAGCCTTATATCAATGATTAATGTCACCAACTTTACAGATGGGAACTCTCACGAAGTCATCTTTGAATTTCAGAGTGCAGGAACAAATGAACAACTACACATCTGGCCTTATGTATATGATAACTCAACAATACTTTGTCAAGCACAAGATGATAATGGAGAATATTCCACCAACTTAACACATCAATATACTCTCCCAAATTTTAGATATTGTAATTCAACCGTGACTTCCCAGTCCTTGATAATAACTTTTGAAGGAGAGAACAACACTGGGACAAAGATAAATGGAACCCTTGATAATTTCAATCTTGTTTTAGATGCAGGTGCGAATGACCTAAGTAATTCTTATGGGTATCAATTAGATAACAATAATGAATTTGGTTTCTGTATGAATCCTTCAGGAGTTGATTTATCTACTTCTGGAACCACAATAAGTTACTCCTACACTGGATATCCTCAGAGACAGATTACATTTAATGATAATTTAAATTCTAGTTCGGAGTATGATTTAACTCTCTATCTCCTCCCAGAGAATGATGGAATATACTCCACCGTTCAAGTAGTGGATGCAAATACACGAAACCCTATTTCAGGGGCAACTGTTATTGGCCAGAAACAATTAGGGGGAGATTGGACAACAGTCACTTCTGGACTCACAGATGCGGCAGGGACTGCCACCTTCTGGGTAGACCCAAACTCTCAACATCAATTCCTATTCTCTGCAACTGGATATGTTGATGTAACTTCAGTAATCACCCCAACACAATCGGTGTATACCCAAACATTACAAACTTCAG
>Ga0098064_100149_pt1 | contig 15112 bp, 11 predicted proteins | sample 24BtaG_FD_77061 | JGI IMG/M metagenome (GOLD analysis project Ga0098064, IMG submission 77061) | Marine viral communities from Cariaco Basin, Caribbean Sea - 24B_WHOI_OMZ_CsCl | ecosystem: Environmental > Aquatic > Marine > Oceanic | place: Caribbean Sea: Cariaco Basin | collected 2014-11-08
AAGGAATGGGGGCAACTGTTGCCGACGAGCAGGCACGGCCTACTCTCCCACCCTTCACCCAGTAAAAAAGCGAGCATCGGTCAGCGCTGCTGTCTGTTCGTTTTCGGGCGTCCCCGCGACCACAAACCCGCCAGCAGCGACTGTTGACCGAGTAAAAATATCCCCCTCAATTATGCGAGGAATTGAGAATCGACTAAAACGCTGGGAGTTTTGGAGGAATCGGAGAGGGAATCGGGCAAACGCTTGCTACCCCCACCCCACCCCCGGGGAGGCCAGCCCTAGTTTCCCATATACTATATATAGGGGTCTTCGAGATTTCTGGCCCATTTTACCCCCCACCCCCCTTGTTCTCGGCTTGATTTGGCTGGGACTAGGTACCTTCTGGTATAATACAGGTAGGCATGAGGGGGGTTTCCTTAGTAGAATTAATGGTAGTGGTGGCGATTATTTCCTTAATCGTGTCCCTATTACTCCCAGCTTTCTCTAGGGCTAAGGATGAAGCGCAGAAGGTATCCTGTCGTGTGGCCATCCGTTCATATGTTGTGGGGTTCACTGACAGGGGTTCCTTGGTGTTTGAAATCCCACAGGAGGCTAACTGTCATGAGTGCCATAAGCCTAGGTATGATGCTCGGGCGTTCATGGGTTCAATTGATTCGCCTTGAGGATGGTTTTTTCTTTCCTGTAGTTCGTGATGGGTTATGCTTGCTGAGCTATGGCGGAACTAATCAAGACCCTACAGGCGGCAATATGTGAAGTGGAATCATTTGGAAACAGCAAGGCAGTAGACATACTGGATAGGGCCTTGAATCAGGCTTTCAGGATAAAACGAGAGAGATCGAGCAAAGATTTTAGTGGCGTCAGTAAGTAACCATAACAATAAACCCGCCAGTTAGAAAGGCTGGCTAGTCTTGTTTGGGGACAGAGCTTGGCAACAGCGCTGCTAACCCCTCCCGAGTGGGAGGGGAATTTTTTACCTAGCTCCGGGGCCTCTTTCGTTTGGCCGTCTTTCTTTTCTTTGCCCGCTTGATTTTGGCCTTCTTTGTGGGTTCTTTTATTAGGTTAGCCCACCACATAAAGGCATCTGGGTTGTCCTTCCACACGGCACACATGCCGTTGGCGAGGCGGTTGGTGAGTTGTTCTTCCTTGCCGGAGGTTATCCCCATTCCGTAGTTAATAGCGTGAATAACTTCGTGGAGGAAGGTATTGCACATAGCTGACCGGGGCTGGTCATCGGCTATGTAGATGGTTAGCCCTGTGAAATCGCACCAGCCAAGCTTGTCTCCCCCAATATCGTCCATTGCCTGCCATTTCACCTCATAGGTTAGGCCGACTATATTGAGCTTGGTTGGTTTCATTAGTTATTGGAAGGTTTTTTGATCCAAGGAAGCACCCTGTCTTCGCCGTACAGCTCGGTGTGGAGCTGGAGCAACGTGCACAATCTGCCTAGAAGGAATGCCCCGTGAGGGGGAAACATCTGTGTTATTTCATTGCAATTGGAGGAGTTTATCTCCAATGCGCTTAACCCCATTGACCCGAGGAACCCTGACATTATCTGTTGCAGGCATTCTATTTCCTCGCGGAGGGTTTCCCTTGGGGTTATCTCCAGCGATCTGAAAGGAGTATCATTAGAATTGCTCCGTAATTGCAAATGTCTGTAGAGGTATCCCATAGCGATTCATCCTTAACTTGTTCATCTCCACCTTTGAGCCGTTTCAGGCTAAGGTTCAACATGCGTTGTATCTTATCATTAAGTCGTATGGTTACGCCAAGGGTGTTCATTTCCGGGGCATCCGAGAAATGGATATTACGGGAGCCGTAGTCGTGTTGTTTTCTGTCGAAAAGTTTAATGGCCTCCAAGGCCACTCTTATCCTTTCCGAACCCATATCAGTTTTCAGGTTCAGGAAGCTGCTTAGTGTTTTTATCATCTCCCTCTCGCTTGGGGTTGGAGTTGAAGAAGTCGGTCCAGTCGTTGGCAGACCAGTGCCAGTATGGGGTTCGTTCATGTCTTTTATGTGGTATTTTCTGGGATTTCGGCATTACCTATAAGCTCAATCATTTCAATAACGGACCACAGCTTCTGGTCAATTACCCGGATGTCATGATCTGGACACTCGTCCCTATGCCGGGCTATTGACTGAATAAGGTCGCTAATGACAACCTTCTGTCTATTTACAACATCAGATTCATCCATAAAGATGCTCGGCTCCTTGGGCTGTTCTTTGCCCTGTGACACAGTATAAGTTGAGATATTAAATTCCCGGCAACAGGGTTAGGAAAAGCTACCTCAAAACCTCGCCCTGCTGCCGGGCCGGGTCGTATGACCCTCTTAAAATTTCCCCCGGCACCCGCCGGGGAGGAAAGGGCTTGTTACAGGCAACAATTTGCCAACCCTCACCTTAAGCATCAGAACGGGCTTTCCTCTTTCGATTCTGGCGGAACACTGTTGAGGAGCCCGATGTCGCCAAACACCTTAAGGGCAGCCTTGGATGAGCCGTCCTTTCCTTCATAGATGTCGGCTCTGACCCTTCCGGTTGCATATACTGGGGCATCTGCCACCAGCCTGTCTGCCTTGGCGACATTCCTGTCACCAAAACCGACGAAATCCCAGTAGGTAGAAAATATCTTTTCTTCTGGGCCCTCGTCCTCTGTTAGTATGGTTCCGGCAATGAACTTATTGCCGTTTTTCGATGTCATCGTTCGGATGTCCCGAACGAGCCTACCTGCTACTGCTACACTGTTCATAACAACTTTTATCTCCTGTTCTTCGTTTTTTATCAAGTGAGCCCTGACCTTTGCCAAGGCACATATTTCTATCTGTTGAACCCTCTGCCTAGAGATTCCCAGCTCTTCAGCGACTTCGGATTGAGTCCGAACCGTGTTCTGATCAAGGAGCTCTCTCTGCGTAGGGCCATAGTTTTTTAACAAAACCGACCGGAAGCGATTATCCAGTAGGCAGCTTAGGCAAGTATCTACCGGCCTCAGCAGCGGGGAGAAATAGAAGTTGCTGCAAAAACGGCATAGGTAGATGCTGCCCTTACCTGCTTCATTGTTTATAGCATAATCGCACAAGACGCAACCGAAAAATGCGTTAAATCCGAGATAATTCCTAGCATAAAATCAACTACTTGATACAAGAGTACAAGTAATACAAGAGTACAAGAACTCAAGAATCCAAGCTGGGTGGGGCCGGGAGGGTAATGGCTCTGGCGCTTTTTAATTATGAATGCCCAGTTTCTGGGAGATTCAGGGAAGAAACAGCCTGAGCTGGGTGGTTCCTGTTGTGTAGGGGCTGCCCGTTCGGAGACACCACTCCCCCCCTAAAGGGGGAGGGCTAGAGTCTAGGATGGGTCCTTGTGAAGGGTATTACCCATGTTCGTATGACTCACTCTCCTTGCTTGGACTTGCGGAACCCGGTCATCCTGTAGTTCCACGGGGAGAGGCACTCTGCACTAGGCAATGGCGGTGTCGTCAATTCGGTTGCTTTTTTTCGAGGAGACGTATTAAAACCCTTCTACGGGAGGGGTGGCGATTTACCGACATCACCCCGGCTTGCCTCGCTGACGTTTCAGTCCCTTTCGCCAGAATATGTTGCCCGGGGGGTTTTATCAGGGCTGGACAAGCAGTCAACCTTTTTTTTAGAATAAAGGTGCAGCGTGGAATATGTTGAGTTTTTTACCGAAGAAAGGTCGGGAGAATGGTGGGTGATGAGCAGGAACTCTCACCTGCCGGGGACATCCCCAGCGGGCCAAAGGTTCGTGAGGATGGTGTTCCCCAAGATTCTGAAGGTGGTTCACCCGACCAAAGCGGAGGCGGAACAGGAGGCGAGCTGGCTGAGGCAGCACCTTCAGGAATGGGTAAAGAACAAAGCGAAGACCAATCGTCAGAGAAGGACGAGACGGGCGGTGCGGCAGACTTCATAAACTATGTGTCTGCTAAGGTGGGAGCAAACCCGGCAGTGATGAAAGCTGTGTGGGCAGCTATTGTTCAGGAGGCCCCCGCCTACTTACTGGAGGAACAGCGCTCCATTAATATGGGGTTTGTTGAGTTTACAGCCATTCCGTACAGGGAGAACTGGAAGCAGGTACTCCACGCGAAGTTTCCTAAGCTGGTTCCCTCAATAAAGAAGGTTCCATCGGGTATGGCTGAGGCATATCTGTTTAATGTAGGATGGGATGCAGAACTGCTGAGCTCTGAATTATGTGAATTTCACAGGAATGGTAGCCACTTTGGGTGGTCAATTGAGTCGAGAACCAAGAAACAATGGGAGCTAATCGTTAATAAATATGAGAAATCTCAAAGAGAGAGAGAGGGAGCGGCCAAGTATGCCAAGCGCTGGATCAAGGTGGTCACGCGAATTTCAGGGAAAATACTAAGATACTTTGTAAATTATGTGGCGAAAACGTCTATTCCGTGCGCGGCAGTTCGCGACGGCGGCAACAAGAGGGGCAATTATCTTGTGCCGCACGTCCCAAAAGGAAGGGTGCGCCCTACGGCTCCTCAGAACTACACGATTTTTGCTGTCAGCGATACTAAGGAAGGAGAAATTAAACCGCCAACGAGCGCGTCTGTACAGGGCGAGATTGAAAAAGTGCCTCCGGTGCCCCTTATTCCATCCAGCCCTAAAGACGTGTGGAGGAGAGGAGACAATTGACAACACGGGCCAACCAATGGGGTGCCTGTGCTTTATGCCACTGAAGGCAAAGATGCCAGTAGATTGCTGGCTTAGAGAAAATGAAGACAGTTACGGACCAATCGCCAGAGAGTACGGATGGGGAGACTCCATCCGAAATAACTGAACCACCAATCGAGGTAGGCAAGGCCGAGATCGAGGGAGAGAAGGTTTCTGATAAGGAGATAAATGAAGCCGCAAGCTCACTTGGCCTTACCAAGGTGAGGGCAGACACAATTAAGAAGCTCAGGGATGTTGGGGTAGCTGCTGAGCAGTTTGGGGCTATCAAGGTGGCACTAGGCAGGGTCTTGGTGTGTGACGACAGGCTGGACTCGCTAATGGATGTGGTGCTCGACGTTGCCCAAAGCTCGGACGACCCAGACCAAAGAGTTAGAGCGGCTTCAGCAGGGACTTCGATTGCCCAACAGATCAGCAAGAACGCCGACTTGGTTTACAAGATGCAATCCGAGAACCTGATCAAGGATGGCGGCGAGAAGAGGAAGTTCCACTCGTTTGGGCCAGAACACGTCGTGGTCCCGGTGCAATCAAACGTGCAGGTTAATTTGGCAGAGGCTGATAATAAGTGATATACTGCGCCGGGTATGGCGGTATCTGGCTTGCACAACCTTAAGACAAGATTAAACTCTGATGTAAAAATAGCAGAGTCTGTTGCGCGTTCTCCCCACATTCCTGCCGGTCACTCAAAGGAACAGACCGCAACTGAAATAAAGACCATCCTCAATATTGAGGGGGATGCGGTTGGAACGCTGAACACACAGGAATTTTTTAACAAAACACAAGACGGAGGAACATACAGCTAAAGGGTAAATCATTATGGCAAACGTAATTCAAATCAAAAGAAGTGCCACGCACAATTCAACCACTGCCCCCACCAACTTGGCCGTTGGGGAGCTTGCATACACTCAAGGGTCAAAAGAACTCTACATTTGCAGGGCCACGGACAATACGGGCGGCTCGCAGATTATCCACGCGGCTGCACCTAAACACGGTCATACAGACATTGTAACTGTTGGGACAATAGCGACTGGCACATGGAACGCAGATTCAATAGCCGCTGGAAAGCTGCCAGCGCTAGACGGGATCACGGCTCCAGCCAACGACCTTAGCCTTAACTCAAAGAAGATCACATCTCTTGCTGAACCAACCACCGACACGGACGCAGCAACCAAGGGTTATGTGGACGCAAAGGCCCAAGGCTTGGACGTTAAGGCAAGTGTAAGGCTGGCCACCACAGGCGACTTACCAGCCTGTACATATGGGCAACCAGCTGAAGACACCGGGGTTGGGGCTACGCTGACTGCTAACGCAAACGGTGCGCTGACAATTGATAGTGTTGCCGTCGCACTTAACGACAGGATTCTGGTTCGGCATCAAGGAACTGGAACAGAATCCGCTCCTCACAACGGCATATACACCGTAACTACTCTGGGCGTTACAGGGAGTGCTGCGTGGGTCTTAACAAGGGCAGAAGATTTTGACGAGAACGACGAAGTAACAGCTTCTGCCTTTGTGTTTGTTGAGGAAGGGACAGTCAATGCCGACAGCGGATTCGTTGTTACTGACGATGGGGCTATAACTTTCGCAAGTGACACCTTTAGCGGTGTGGGCTGGTCGCAGTTTTCTGGTGCTGGCCAAGTTACCGCTGGTAGTGGCCTAACCAAAACTGGCAACATCATCAACGCTGCTGGAACCACGAACCGCATTTCGGTTGGTGCTGATGCGATAGACATTGATTCTGCCTATGTTGGCCAATCCACCATCACCACCCTTGGAACCGTTGCGACAGGCACATGGGCAGCAACCGATGTAGCCATAGAACATGGCGGCACAGGGGCTTCCAGTGCTGGCGACGCTAGGACGAACTTAGGGCTGGGAGGAGCGGCGGTATTAGGGACAGGGGCAGTTGCAGACGGTGCATCCACGCTGTCCACAGGCGATCAAATTTACGACTTTGTTATCGCCCTTGGTTATGTAACAGCATCCAGCAGCAACACCTTCACCAATACAACTATAGATTGTGGAACATTTTAAGACATGGCGAATACTCTTCAGATCAAGCGCAGCACAACTGCGACTAATACTCCGACGCTTGCTGCTGGGGAACTAGGCGTAAACCTAACAGACAACAAGCTATGGGTTGGTGACGGCACAAACAACCTTCTGCTTAACCCTGCATCCTCGCTGGGGGATACCCTGTACTACAGCCAAGACGCGCAGATTCAAATATCAGATGACAGCACAAACTCCAACTACCATACGATGCGGGAGTTTCATTGTGACAGGGCGGGGTCATTTAGGATTAAGTTTTCTGCATACATTGTAAGCGGCTCTTATTGGTGGGCATACAGAATTTACAACGCAACAACTTCCACGGTTCTTTATACAGGAGACTATGACTCAACGGCGGGGAGTGGGAACGGTTTGGATGACGGGCAATCTAATTCCGTCCATAACCACAGAAGATTCAGGGTTGACGTAGATGCTGACAAGACAAGGGTAGGGGATAAGATACTAATTCAAATGGTATCCTCTACTTCTGGAGGAACCCCCGTTGCTGGCAATGGCCAGAATTTAACATTAAAAGAATTTAGGGTTTACTTAAACCGACAGTACAGCGCACCAATAAATACGTTCAATGTCGGAGCATATAGTCTACCCCCAATCAGCGGTGCGTTGTCGGGTAACATTGACAGCAAGCCAGACAGTTACACCAAGCTGCTGATCCACTCCGACACAACTGACGGGCGGGGAACATTCACGGACAGTAGCCCAAGTGGTCATGCGATTTCAACTGGTGGCGATCCACAGCATAAGGTGGCTCAGAAAAAATTCGGGGCAAGCTCCATACATTTTGATGGTGATGATTATTTGACTATACCAGCAAGCGGGGATTGGGATGTAGGTACTGGTGATTGGACGCTTGATTGCTGGGCATATACGACCACGAGTACAAGCTATGCGTATGTGTTTGATACCAGAAGCGGCTCATATACAAATAATTTTTCTCTTTATCGTAATGGGTTGAACCTTGTTTATTATGCACAAGTCAGCGCACTAATTACTGCAACGGGTGGAATGACCCTAAACACTTGGCATCATATTGCGTTAGTCAGAAGTGGCAGCACCGTGACTATGTATATAGATGGTCTATCTGTGGGTAGTGCTACTGATGCTAATGATTATCAAGGGTTGGCTCCATTTGCTATTGGAACCAGATATAACATAGAGGGTTATTGGCAAGGTTATCAAGATGAGTTCCGTTTTTCAAAAGGCATAGCTCGCTGGACAGCCAACTTCACACCGCCGACCAGAGCTTACGCAACTTTCTCCGCAGGGGATGGTGTGTTTACCGGGGAACTGTCAGCGGCCACCACGCTCGTCACTCCACGCACCGTTGAACTCACCCACCCGAATGACGGCTACTACGACACAGGCTTTATCTCAAAGAGGGGAACCACAGGAGATGCCGCTAGTTTAAGTTCCGCTGGTGGTGCTGCGGTTCTGATGATGCGCGGGTCAAGCGCGTACAAGGCAATAAAGTTAGGTCAATATAACGGAACCTCGCTGGTATATCCTTTGATTTTAGACGGCTCTCAAAATGCCACGTTCAGCGGTGATGTATCCGTAATAAACACAGACACAACGGAAGCGGAGTCTGCCAATACTGAGCTTAATCTTTATAAATCTGCGGGTGGCGGAAGTGCAAGCAGGGCGATCCTGCGGGTTGGGTATGATCTAGCCAATTCGTTCCAGATTTATAGGTGGCGAGCAAACAGCAACATATACCTCAACCACGGACAGGGGGGCAGCGTAATAAACCAGTTTGCCGGGACAGACACAACTGTTCTAACTAGCACAAGTTTCTACCCTGTCACTAGCGGTATGGCTTTGGGTAATGTAGCTAAAAAATGGGCGTTGAATGCTACTACAGGAAACTTCAGCGGTGCGCTGTCGGGTACTACTGCCACATTCAGCGGTAATGTAACCGTAGGCGGCGACCTTGCTGTAACAGGAACCATAGATTGCGACACGCTGGACGGGCTGGACAGCACAGACTTCATGCGTAAATACGGCATCCCCGCTGGGTCGGATCAGTACATTAACGCAAGGGTAATACGGAATATCAATGCTGGCTCTGGTGCTGGAATGCACATCGGCTATGGCAATCAGAACAGCGGGAACACAATAATCTACGGAGGGGGAGGCACTACTGCCTCGCTTACTGTTGCGTCACATAACGGAACATCTACATTCGCTGGAAACTTAACAGTAACTGGCACAGGGGTTGCCAAACAAATTGCTGGCAACGCCTACTCAACGGCTGATTTCAACAACTGGTACACGGGCCACTTTACGTTTGGTCAGCTATATCGGTATGACTCCACTTATCATCATTGGAGGGACAGCAGTAATAATGTTGCCTCAAATGCACCTGACACACCGACAAGACCATTAAGTGCTGCGGCGGGCGGTGAAGGGGGGGCTGCGTATGCCTACGGCGGGTTATTGACTCTGGGTTCAACTAGCAGTTTTCGTGGGCAGGTGTATATGTCTCACTCTGGTTCGGAGCTATACTGCCGGGCTGGATGGGGAACAAGTTCAGATCAAAATTGGGTTAGACTTGTTAACGACAGGAATATACCAGCGGTGTTGGCGGCTTCGGCCCTGACTAGTGCCACATTCAGCGGTGCGCTTACGGGTACGAGTGCTACGTTCAGTGGTATAATTCAAGGTGGGCCTAGCTCTACAGGCGGCGGTGTTTGGCTGCGTCAAAACTACAGCGGAACAGCGCATCACATTGGCGTGATTGGCAACCAATACTCTACAGGCGCGATGACCCTTGGGTATGGTGCTGTTGGCAAGGCTGGTGGCTCTGGCTACACCTCTACGCTGAGTAATTTCTCTACTTCTCGGTCTATACTTCAGGTAGGCAGTAACACCTTAACCTTCTTAACCACGGCGGGGGCGGTGCAGACTGCGGTTGGCAGCGACTTAACAATGGTCAGCCGAATGTCAGTAAGCAACACCGCTGCGACATTGACGGTTCCGCTAACGGGTACGAGTGCTACGTTTACGGGCGTAATTACCGCTGACGCTGGTTTAGTCCTCAATGATAACGATAAGATTAAGCTAGGGACTAGCGGTGATCTGGAAATTTACCATGATGGTTCTAATAGTTTCATAAAAGACGAAGGCACAGGTTATCTTGCAATCACCTCTAATGGCCAAGGGATTTACTTGCAAAAAGGCGTGACGGAAACTATGGCTGAATTTGGAGTAGACGGTGCAGTTAAATTACGCTACGACAATGGCACAAAATTTGAAACAACCTCAACAGGTATAGATGTAACAGGCATTATAACCACAGACGGTTTAACAACTTCAGGTGCGCTGACAGCCCCACAACTTGCCACCACAGCGGGAGCAACCGGGACAGCCATTCTAAAATATGGCACTTACGAAAGATTAGCCACGGCCCTGCTTGGGGTTAATGTCAGCGGCTCTTTGGCTGCTACGGGCAAGATCACGGCTGGGGTTGTTGGTACTTTGAGTGCTACGTTTAATGGTGCGGTTTCCGTGGGCCAAACAGCAGCCCCAGATGCCAACAACAAGCTGGAGGTAAATGGTCAAACTAGAGTTGTTGGTGGCCTTATAGTTGGAACTTCCGCCATTGGCCAAGGCGCAGCACCAAGAGCATTGTTTATTAAGGGGGGCGGAACACAGGGCTTACGCATAGAGGATTCTACCAGTTCAAACTATGTTTACGACTTAACGGCTGACTTTACTGACGGGTTTAAACTGACAGATGTTACCAGTTCCATTGATGTCTTAACGGTAGCCAAAACAACGGGTGCAGCCTCGTTCAGCGGTGATGTAACCGTGGGTGGCGACCTTGCCGTAACAGGAACTATAGATTGCGATACGCTTGATGGCATAGACAGCACCTCGTTCCTTCGGAGTGATGCAGATGACCTAGCAACGGGAATACTTCAGTTAACTGGCTGGGAAAATATGAACACCAGAAACTGTTCCCACAGCAGCACCGACGCTGGGTGGTACTCAATTGCAAAGTGGGGGACAGGTTCTGGGGATAGGGGTGGTGGAACGGTTGTGCTTTCCTATGAGGGCGGAAGTTGGAACCCCACAAGTTTTGTTATTAAGGCCCATAAAAACTGGAGCGGCACAGGTTCTCTATCTTTGGAGAAACACGGCTCATCGGATTATATCACCCAAGTCAGAATCATTCACGACGGCAGCAGTAGCCCCGGCCCCGTGTATCATCTACAGGTTTACCTTGCTGGGCTTTCGGCTGGACACAGCTTCTATATGTATCAGAGGTGGGACTTGGGACATACAGGCAGCAGGGATTTGGATGATGCTTGGACAGGAACAGCGTCAACGCTTTCGGGTACGGTTATTCGCACGGCAACATTCACATCCACTACTGGCGGAATATCTACAGACAGGTTAAATGTTGCAAACCCAGCATCTTTTGCAGCAGCCGTCACGATGGATAGTTCGTTGACAATTGGCTATCTGCTAAAGAGCGGAAGTGGGTCAAACACATGGAACGAAACGGTTGGGTTGGTTCACGATGCGGGGGCTTCCACATCTTACAATTTACTTTCTATCGGGAACGACACCGCCGAGTGGCTCAAGCTCTCTGGGGCAGGAACACTCACGTTGGGCGGTAACGCATCCGTTGGTGGGAATCTGGATGTAACGGGTGGGCTTACTGTAGACGGCGCATCGACGCTGGGAGATAGCAACGACACAACACACGTTAAGGGTTCGCTAGTGGTTGACACCAGCGTCTTCGGGCCATCCGTGGGTGTGCTTGCGGTTGGGGCTGGGTTAAGTGTTACAGGTGCGACTACGCTTCAAGGAGTATCGTCCACCTATACAACAGATTGGCTATTCTCAAACACCGGGCTAAACAAGAAGTTTATCATTGAGGAAAATTCAACTGGTAATTCAAATTCTGGCATACAAATCCGAAAGAAGCTAATCGTTAACGGATCACACGCCATTCATAATGCCAATGGTGCTGCCTCTTGGTACGGCGACCTTGCATTTTTTGGGTGGGACGGCGACACATGGAGGAGAGCCGGGATGATTGAATGTGTTTCAGATGGCACTCCAGCAGACGATGTAATGCCGGGACACTTGAGGCTCTCCACAAATGCTGGTGGAACAAACACAACTGAACGGTTAAGAATAGAATCAGGAGGAACTGTTCGTCCCGGTGCTAACGGAACGCAAGACTTTGGGGCAACTGGCCACAGATGGAACAATGTCTACTCCGAGGCTGGCAACTTCAGCGGTGCGCTGTCGGGTACTACTGCTACTTTTTCTGCGTCAGGCTCCACGCCCACTTGGTTAAAGATCAATGCTACATCTGGAGAGGAAGGCCGAATACAGTTCCAAGACGGCGGCACATCAAAATGGGCAGTAGGAAATAAAGGCAGTGATGATTCATTTGTCATTTCGGCGGGGGCGGCATTAACCACTTCGCCAAAACTAACCATTAGTTCAGCAGGAGCAGCCACATTTAGCGGAGTTGTAAAGGCTGGAGCCGGGGCGCTTAACACCGCCTTGACCCCCAAGTTTGCCGTTCTGGATACTAAAACCTTAACGAATACAAGTGGGGACTTATACGACAATCATGTCATTATTGCTGACCTTAGAGATTGTACATCGGGAAACAATCACAATGATGGCAGACAAATGGGACTGGGTTTTGCCTGTCGCACCGCCATCGGTGGGAATCCACTTACGGTAGCCTCCATTAGAGGGGTAAAGGTGGGGACAAGCAATAACCATCAAACAGGGGAATTAAGTTTTTGCACTGCTGGTACGCCTTACTGGGGTATGCACGAAAGAATGCGGATTACATATGATGGTAAAATCGGCATCGGGACTACTGGGCCGCTTTCCTTGCTTGATGTGTTTTTCACAAGTGGTCGGAGGCTCCTTGCCAACTATGACGATTCATTAATCACCCTCAAAGGGAGCAATAATAATGGTGACCCAGAAAATTTACGGCTAGTTGCAGATGACATAATATTTAATACAGGTACTTCTGGGTCGGGAAGTGAAAGAATGCGGATTACAGATGCTGGCAATGTCGGCATCGGGACTACTGCGCCGGGTCAAATACTGCATCTTAAAGCATCTCTTCCTGTTATTAGGTTAGAAACAGCTAATAGCCAAACACGAATAGATTTCTTTGATGGCTCTACTGGACAGGCAGCAATCGGAGTAAACCCTACTCATGGTGATGCATTTTGTATATCTGCTGGTGGTAATTCTCTTACTAATGACTCTAAATTAGTAGTTAGACCTGACGGCAAAGTCGGCATCGGGACAACTGCGCCAGACGTTAACCTTCATGTTAAAAGTTCAACCAATACTGCGATAGCGAGAATAGAGGGCAATACAGCGGGAACCGCAACAGGAGAGCTTCAACTTGAGGGCTACAGGACGACAGCCGACAACGGGGTGCTTGGGCGCATTCTTGTCAATAATCATAACGCAGATATAGACGTAGCCAAAATAGAAGTTTGGAAGGATTCTTCCTCTACACACGATTTAGGGTCTTTCTATTTTTATACGAGGCCAACTGGAGGATCACTTACCAGCCGAATGGTAATCAAGCATGACGGCAATGTCGGTATAGGGACTGCTGCGCCAGATACTGCACTGCACTTACGGGGACAATATGACAATTCCAGCAACGTCGGCGGTTACAATGCTAACAAAGGAATCACTATAGAGAACTTTGGAAGCGGGGCAGATTACGGAAATAGTAAAGAGTGGGGGGTAGTATTCGCTGCTTCTCACAATACCACTCCAAACAACTCTTATCCTGTTGCCGGGGTTATGGCAATTGGGAATGGGGTGTCCAGTCATGTTGGGGGAGATTTAACTTTCCAGACCAAAATCAAAACTGACGCCAGTTTAAACCATAGGATGCGGATTACGAACGAAGGCAAAGTTGGGATTGGGACAACCAGCCCCGGTGGAACCTTCCACACCGTTGCGTTGCCGGGAACCACGGGGTTGATGGCGGTCGGGGCTACGGGCAACAACATAGCCCAGTTCTATAAATCTGATGGTTCAACAACGGCAATGTTGCTTGATTCTGACGGCAAAGTCGGTATCGGGATTACTGCGCCAGCCTATAAGATAGATGTCGTTTCATCTAATCACAAAACCATCAAAGCAGAATCTACGGGCAATGACAGAGCAGAAGTTTTAATAAAGAAGTCAGGGGGGACGGCTAGGTCTTGGTCATTAGCGGTTGCGGGATCATCTAATGGATATAGCGTTGCGGACAAAAACTTTTATATCGCAGACACGGATGGAGGGGCCGCAAGACTTGTTATCAACAATAGCGGCAATGTCGGCATTGGGGTTGTTCCTGAAACAGATTGGGATAGCGCACACGAAGCAATACAGCTAGGTCTTACTGCTTCACTTTTTAGTGGCGGCGCGGCAACTGGTTGGACGCAGTTAATGAAGAATGGTCGTTATGTGGGGGGTGGAGTTTACAAATACATAACAACTGATGAAGCCTCTCGCTACAACCAAAAGAATGATGGCACACACCACTTTGACGTAGCTGCTTCTGGAACAGCAAACGCTGCAATTACATTTACAACTGCTTTATCTATTATAAACAACGGCAATGTCGGCATAGGGACTACTGCGCCGGGGTTAAAGCTGGAAGTTAAGACAGGTGGTTCAGCATCAACTCAATATGCTTTATCTTTGACCAATCCGAATAATCAGGCTGGGGATGGAGGTGGCGCAGGAATAAGGTTTTCTACTTCGTCTGGCCCAAGTGGAGTAGGAAATGAAGCAAACAAATATTCATCCATTGAAGCGTTTGATGTCAACAATTGGGGTAGTAATAGTGGACTTTCATTCACCACAAGCCTCGGCTATACAAAAACCAAATCAATGGTTATTGACCGAAACGGCAATGTCGGTATCGGGACTACTGCGCCAAGCTCCACACTTCATGTTAACTCCGAAATAAGCTGCGGCACAAATGACGACAATCGGTCAATGTTTGGTTATGAACTCGCTAATAGCAGATTTTATATAGGAACAAGACAAGCGGGTAATAATTATTTTGATACTGTTACTGTAACGAACGGCAAAGTCGGTATCGGGACTTCTGCGCCACACACTAATGCAAAACTGGATGTTAACGGTAACATCTTGATGTCTGGCAATGCCACAACCAGAAGCATTTGGAACGGAGGCTACGGAGGGGGCATACAGTTATTGAGGAGCGATGCTAACGCTACACGCTGGGCGAAGATCGGCATTGTAGATAACACGGGTGGGTTCGTAAAAGGGATCACGGTTCTGGATTCGGGAAATGTCGGAATCGGAACTGAAGCGCCGGG
>Ga0098064_100152_pt1 | contig 14840 bp, 25 predicted proteins | sample 24BtaG_FD_77061 | JGI IMG/M metagenome (GOLD analysis project Ga0098064, IMG submission 77061) | Marine viral communities from Cariaco Basin, Caribbean Sea - 24B_WHOI_OMZ_CsCl | ecosystem: Environmental > Aquatic > Marine > Oceanic | place: Caribbean Sea: Cariaco Basin | collected 2014-11-08
AATCACTGCAATCACGGCAATAACTGCAATCACGGCAACCACAGCAACCACTGCAATAACTGCAATCACGGCAATAACTGCAACCACTGCAACCACTGCAATCACGGCAACCACGGCAATCACTGCAATCACGGCAATAACTGCAATCACGGCAACCACAGCAACCACTGCAATAACTGCAATCACGGCAACCACGGCAATCACTGCAATCACGGCAATAACTGCAATAACTGCAATTCCAGCATCCTAAATTTGTTTTGTTCTGTTCTATATAATCTGGATGTTTTTTAGAAAAATCTTTATCAACACCGTTTAATGACTTATCTTTTCTTCTACAAAAATCATCATAACATTCAAATATCTCTGTTTTGTTCACTTTAATTTACCTACCTTTAACCTTCCACGTTCCGTCAGGATCTGGAACATATGTGGCTTCTAATTGTCCGTCAAGGCCAATACCCTTTTTCTTGAAAATAACCAACCATCCTGCTCCCATTCTAAGTCTAGCAGAGGCCAGATGATCCGTTATGCTAATTATTTCCCAACCATTTGGAAGAGAGATTGCAGTTACTAAATTAGGTTGAAAAACAACTAAAATCAGAATGGATATTGTTAATATTATTTTATTTTTCATTGTTTTATTATTTATGAAACTCGTCTTTGCATTTAATGTATCCGGCGACATCTTCTCTGTTGCTTCTGCTTTGATTTATCGTCTCTCTAGAGAGTTTTAAAAGTATCATCATTATGGGTACGTCCTCCGGATTTATCTTCGTTATCTCCATTAGGTTGTGACGGTGAACCTTTAGTTTATTTCTCATAAACGCAGTCCAGTATTCTGCAATGATTTCAAACCCATCCTTAACGTTTCCATATTCTTTTCCGCGCTCTTCGAAAATCTTTATTGCCTCCTGAAGGATGCATTTTTTTTCAAACCCCTTGTCATACATGTCCTTAACCTCCTTAAACGCGCTAGAAACTACTTCGTCACTTTTGTCGATCACGATTTCACCCCTATTTTTTTTCCAGACCTAGAAACCTTGACGTCATATTCAGTAAAACATCCCGAGCAAACCTTAGAGCTACGACAAAAGCCAAGAACTGTAATAAACGTCTGGCTTTCGCATTTAAAACAACCTTCGGATCTAAGTGGTGATATTGACTTACATCCAACTGTTTTTTGGTTAATTTTTTCCAAATAGTCAAGAATAGATGTCTGTTCATATACTACTCTTTGCATCTGCATATATCAGTGTAAAGGCTCAATGAAAACATATTTCTTATATGGTCCGCTTTTGAAACGTTAATCATTCTCTTTCCTTCCACATTAAGAACTACGTCGTCTTCTGATAACAAAATTGCATTTCCATTAACAAAAAAATCCTTTCCAGAGTCACTTGTCTGCTTAATCTTGAAATCATATTTTCCAGGTATATCTATGTTTACTTCGCTACACATATAAGAGAATCCCTTTCATCAAGAAACTTATTAATCCATTTTTCGTCAATTGATTCACCCTTTTTTTTATATATGATCAACTTTTCTGTATTTCTTTCAAGCCAAGCATGTAGGCTATTAACATTTCGATTCACCTCACGAGATGCCCTATCAAGGTTACCATCCTTAGAGTGAAGCGCTGATATCCTTATAGTGTCGTATTTAACTTTTTTTGGCATTCTAAATTCCTTTGTTTTTCTGCGCATGAAACACACATAATCTTAGTCACGCATTCAACCCTTTCATTATCAAAGTATTTTGTCATTGGAATTGAATGGTGCTTTGAAATTAAACAGTCACATCCAAAACAAACAGCGTCGTAAACAACTCCTCTGTACATAAACAAATGTTAACTCATATAGAAATTAATGTCAAATAATAATTTAGGAAGAATGCTTTAAATAACAGAGAAATTAGGCTTGTTATGAGGAAATTATCTGTATACAATTTAATTATCAAACAAAAGAGGAGTTCAAATGATATGTGTTATTTGCGGGGAAACGACGAAATATATAAATATATGTAAAGAGTGTTTGGAGGATAACAATAAGGAGGTGAAAATGGTTGAGTTACTAAAAAAAGATAAAGAAGAAGATAATCGAGACAAATAAATAAAAAAAGAGGGGCTACTATGAAATCAAGAAATAAAAATGAATCTTTATGTGCGGTGACAGTTTACAAGGACAGTGACACCGCAACAAAAAGATTTGAACAAAACAAAAGGGCAATAATGAGAAATAGAACAAACAAGATGGTTAACGAACGATTTTCTTATGTATTAAATTCTCATTTCTTAGCAGGGAGAATATAGCATGAAATTTAGTTTTGAAGTACCTCTGGATAAAACATATATGAATGTGGTTAATGATTGCATTTCAGATCCTCAGGAGTATTTCCAAAACATTTTTGAGGAGGTGATGATAGAAGAGATCAGGCAAATAGAATTCAATCAAAACAACCCAGACCACTGGGACCCACAAGGAGACGAATAGTATGAGATCCGTTTTGAAAGCATTGAAAAAAATTCAGTCCGAACTTGTAGCGCCAAAGAATCAACTAAATACGTTTGGGGGATATAAGTATAGGAGCGCGGAGGATATCTTGGATGCTCTAAAGCCAATTGCCACTGCTAACGAGTGCGTCGTGGTCCTTTCAGATAGTGTGATAAGTTCCGGAGATAGGCATTATGTGGAATCAAAGGCGGAATTGATTCATTGCGAATCAGGAGAGAGGATTTCGGTTTCTGGATATGCCCGAGAAGAATTAGCCAAAAAAGGAATGGATGGGTCTCAAATAACTGGAGCGTCTAGTAGTTACGCTAGAAAGTACGCTCTAAATGGTCTTTTTGCCATTGACGACACTAAGGATTCAGATTCATCAAACAAGAAAGTCGTATCAAACGTATCCACTGATGATGACAAAAAGAAAGGGGAATTTTCTAGTATGGAAAAGAAATTCAAGTGCTCTAAATGCGCGTCGGGAATAGACGAGACAGTGTATAAGTTTAGTGTCCGCAAGTACAAGGAGCCTCTATGCTATACCCATCAGAACGAAAAGAGAAAGAAAATTGAATCTACTTGAATTTGATCCTGTAGATCACGTATATACCAGGGAGGGTATAAGGGTCCCTGGCGTTACTACGGTATTGGAGAGCGTAGGTCTGTCTGATTTCTCGATGGTACCTCAAGACATTTTGGCTCAAGCATTGGCCCATGGTACCGAGGTTCATAATGTCACGGAACTATTCGACAAAAACGAAAAGTTGCCGGAAATGTCGAGTGCTGCTTCAGAATGCCTTTGCCAGTGGATTGCCTTTTTGGGTGACCACAACGCTGAAATCCTCGAAATAGAAAAGAGGGTTTTTTCCAAAAAATTCTTTTACGCAGGGACATTGGACAGGATTCTTATTCTCCGGAAACTGTCAGAACGACCGGTTGTTTTAGACATAAAGACAGGCATTAAATGTGCGTCACACCGCATTCAAACGGCATCCTACGAATATGCATTTAATCCGGACAAGCGAAAGAGAATGGACAGGTATTGTCTATACCTGAAGCCTGAAGGGTACAAGCTTTCAGAAGTTCACAACAAAAGGTCGGATTTTGATGTTTTCGTGTCAGCGTTGAGTGTTTACAACTACAAGATGAAGAAAAAATCCACATAAAACATAGAATTTACCTTTGTTATATAGATATAATCCATATATAATGTAGGAATAAACAAAGAACAGATTGGATAGTTTTAGGAGGTGAAAAATGCGACGTAAAACGCGCCGAAACCGGAAAAATATACCCTTAACAGACTTTTGATGATTTGAACAGGGTGTTTTGTCGGGGTTTTCGATGATTTTGTGCTTAGGTTGTGAAATTTCATGGGGAAGAAACATAGGAATTATTGGGAATCGTGAATAAAAAAGGAGAAGTAACTATGACAACGCAAACTGAAATAAAGAAGCCTGATGAGACAATAGAAGTAAAGATTGAGTCGTTGACATTATCTACAATCGATAATGCAAACGATCTTTGCTCTAAGGCAGAAAGTTTAAAAATTTTAAATAACGAGCATTACCAAAACTCAGGAGAGTTTTTGAAAAAGATAAAGACGGCAACTAAAAATCTTGTAAAAGCGAGAAAAGAAATTACAAAACCAATCGATTCTTGCAAGAAGAATGTAATGTCTTTTTTCAATGATCCAGTTGACAGGTTAAATAACGCAGAATCTATGATTAAGAGGGCTATGATTAATTTCCAAGATGAACAGGAGAGAGCTGCAAGAGAGGCTCAAAGAAAAGCTGAATTAAAGGCTAGGGAAGAAGAAGAGAAACGTCAGGCCGCTATAATGAAAAGAGCTAAAAAGGCAGAAGAAGACGGAAAATATACAAGGGCAGACAGCCTAAAAGAGGCAGCAGAAGAAGTATACGTAGCCCCTAAACCTGTTTCGCCTACTATTGAGAAGGTTAAGGGAATTTCAACAAAGTCTGTTTGGAAATATAGAGTTATAAGAGAGATCGACATACCAAAAGAATACCTAATTCCAGATGACAAACTTTTATCGAACGTTGCGAAGGCAACCAAGGGAATGTTATCCATTCCAGGAATACAGTTTTACGAGGAAAAGGTTATGTCGTCTCGTGGTGTATAAATAACGATCTCATAAAAAAATAAAGGAGGATTTTTTTAATGTCGAGAATACGCACTATAAAACCTGAATTTTGGAGCGATACAAAAGTAGGGAAGCTGAGTCTTCTTGAAAGGTTGCTGTTCATTTCAACTTGGAATTTTGCAGATGATTACGGTGTATTTTCAGCTAGTCCTAGAAGAATATTGGGAGAAAGTTTCGAGAATGATCTTTCTATATCTGAAGTTGATGTGATAGAGGCTCTTAGCAATATTGAAACACAAGGACTAATAAAGAAGTTTATTGCAATGGAAAGAGAGTGGTACTACATCGTTCAGTGGAAAAAACACCAGAAAGTCGATAGGCCAGCAAAAAATGTTAGGAATCCTGATCCATTCGATAGAGACTCGCGAGGGTCTCGCGAGATAGTCGAGAGGGCCTCGATACACTCTCTCGAAACACTCGCGAGTGACTCGCGAGGATGTCGCGAGGATTCAAAGGATTTTGAAAAAAATGATGATTTTGAGGCTAAAACAGGTGATTACAGAGACACTCGCGAGGATGTCGCGAGACCCTCGCGAGTATGCATCGTAGGGAACATGGAACTAGGATCTAGGATATTGGAAACGGAACTACCGCGTACACATGCGCGCACATGCGAGGATTCGTCCGGTAGTTCCGAAAAAGACGTAGTAGTTTTTAAAAAACATTTATTAAGTTTTGAAGAGCTAGTAGGAAAATATGCGGATATGAAGAGAAAGAAAGGTAAGATTAACGGAACTGTTGAAAATTATACTTACGGTTTAAGGGCTCGTTTTGACAGAGATCCAGAAAACGTTCTCACTTCAATGAAATCCGAATTAGATAAATACGAATCGGAATACAAGAAAAAAGAAGAACTTATAAAAAAATCTATCGAATCAGATATCGCCCGTCAAAAAGAAAAACAGGATAGAGAAAATTTAGAATCTTTTTACAATGAATTATCAGAGAGTGAACGCGAATTATTGAGAGAGAGGGCAGAATCAGAAATAAAAGAGCTTGGAGGAAACCCAGAATGGAATCCATTGCCTGGAATGGTTAAACAAAGAATTCTTAATATTATTTCATCAGAATTAATCGGAAAAGGAGATACTGTAAATGTCGAACGAAAATAATCTAGGAGACGTAGAATTGTTGACTGAGGGAGTCTACATGTTCCGAGCGAAGGTTATTCTGAAAAATAAAGACAGATTTGGTAATGATGAGGTATTTAATCAGGGTTGGGCAACTGTTAAAAATGATGGTTCCGTTATTTGCCACATAAACAGAAAAGTTGTCAAGGATGTAAATACAGTGAAAAAACTGTCTAGAATGTTAACGCTAAAAGATATCTACTTTGATCTTAAAAAAATAGTATAAAAATAACATTTGAATTGATGAAAAGTGCAATGTTATAATGAGTGAGTTCAGGTTTCGAAAAATAGCAAAGGGGTTTGTCTATGTCTTCACAAAGTGTTCTTTTAAAAAAATCTTATGTCGGTAAGATCTTCTACAATCTTCTTAACCCCTTTGCTATAAGCCAAAAGGTTATATTTTAGCAGTATGAGTTCATCTACATTTGAACACAGGACTTCAGATCCAAACAAGGCCGGTTCAGGTCAATCATCAATATTTTTTAAATCAGACGGACTTTACCAGCAACAAGAAGGGAACGCTGGAGAGAAAATGAATCCGTTTTAGTTAGAGACCTTGAAGTAGGACCATCGGCCAACATTACCGTTCCCGATAGTTCTGAAATTTTACATTTATGAAGAAAGGTGGCAATAAAAATGCTTGATTCTACAAAGGACATTTTGTTTTACGTGAAACAGGAGATCACAAACTCGGATATATTTATAACGGCATTTTATTTAGGGATTATGCTCTTGTTTTTCATATTCGTGATGCGAGTCATTCATTTTTTTATGTTAAAGCAGGATCCAATACAGGCAATTGTTCCGAAAAAACTACATTGGTTCATGAAGAAAGTTCAGGACGAAAAAATTAGAAAGCATTATGAGGAGAATGGATAGAAATGAGGAAGTACGCACCTGCGATTTTATTTTTAATAATTTCTTACATAACCATTGCATTTAACGTATTTATGTGGAGAAATCCTAAGGCAAATTATGTTCAACCGATTCGTTTCATTTCTGAGTCAATGACCTTTAAAAAGTTAGTACACTTTCAATAGAAGGAGTCTGTATGAAGAATGATTTTTATTCTGTAAAAGTAAAATGTTGGAACTGTCTTGCAGAGACAGAAATTGATATTTTACGGGGATGTATGGTCGAGTCTTATCGTGTAAAAGATGAATGCGAAAATTGCAGAGCAAATCATTGCAGAATAGTTAATGCACAAGGATATTTGTACCTTAGTAAATAACCCAACCTGAAAAGGAGGTTCTATATGTCAAAAGAATATAAGAAATCAAAATCAGATAAAGTGGATGCTACGGATAATTCAGAATTAGAACTAGCAAACAAAGACAAGAAGAGAAGGAAAAAATATTTAGCAAGGATTCGCACCAACAAGCCAGGTGCTGGAAGACCTAAAAAATGGACTGAAGAGGCGTTGGTAAAACTTGGTTTAGACCTTCTAGCCTGGATGGAGAAAGACGAATCAAACATATTCTTCAAAGAATTTCTAACAGAACAAGATCTTTTTGACGATTTGATCTCAGATCATGAAGAGGATTCAGAGAATTTTGCCGAGCTAATAAAAAAGGCACGTAAAATTCAAGAGATAAGACTTGCTAAATTAGGACTAACATCAAGGAGCGGATCATCTATGGCGATATTCTTGTTAAAGAACAACCACGGATATTCTGACCGTATGGAAGTTAAATCGAGCGATGAAGATGTTGAATTTGACTGGTAATGACTATTACAAGAAAAAAAAAACAAACAAAAAAAACTCGGACAAAAAGCCGGAAACGAAAAACACGAAAATACCACTGGAAGCCTCACTCCGCACAACGGAGTATATTAAATTGTCAGGCAAGGTTTATGACGATTGTTTGTGGGAGACGTTTTGGAAAAACTGAACTCGTACTTAACAAATTCATCAAAGATTCTTGGGAAACACCTGGAGATTACGTATATATCGCCCCTAAAAGGAACCAAGCAAAGAGGATTGCGTGGCGTAAGCTTAAAAAATTCTTTCCAAAATACCTTCGAGCAGAAGGCAAATGGAAAGACGAAAGCGAACTGTGGATCGAGAATAATCGAGGTGGACGCATCATATTGCTCGGAGCCGATGACCCTGATTCTCTTCGTGGAGAAGGATGGAGAGGTGCCGCATTAGATGAATACGCCGATATGGACCCATACACATTCGAAGTTATTCTCGCCAGTGTCGGAGAGAGCAAAGGATATTGTATATTTCTTGGAACACCTAAGGGATATAATCATTTTTACGAATCGTTTATCAGAGATCCAGAATTTAACGACCCTCATTATAGGACACTTGATGGCGAGAAAGTATTACCAGACCCAGACTATAAATCATTTCAATTTAAAACCGCAGATAATCCACACTTCCCACCAGAAGAGATCGAAAGAGCACGTCGAAAGCTTACGGAAGAGATGTTTCGACAGGAATTTGAAGCAAGCTTTGAGAACTTCACCGGACTTGTGTACAAGGAGTTTATGCAGTTGCAAAAGGAGTTAATACTCAAGACTGTTTACGACAGTACTGGAAAAATAATCGGATGTATTAGAGATGGAAAGAAAGTCATATTTAAGAAACATTGGGCTACCTACTTGGGATTAGATACGGGACGAAATACATCTGCGCCATTAAAGCTTATGGATGATGACGGAAGAGAGTACAATTTTAATATGACATATGACGTAGATGGATTGGTTGAAGATATTTCATCTAGTATTAAGGATCAGATGATCGGTCGGAATGTTGTTGGAAAGGTAATAGATAGCGCCTCCCAGGTAAAGAAGGAGTACCAAAAACACGGTATATATTGCACAGACTCGAAAAAAGACATTCTAAATTCGGTGCAAATGACTCGTAAGAAGATGAAAGAACGAAAGTGGTTTATTTTAGATCACGAGGGAATGCGTCCATTCATAAACGAGTTAACTAACCGTAAATGGAGCGATAAACCAAAAGGAAAAGAACGAAAGGTGGCGATAGAAAAAGGAAACGACCATTGCTGTAATGCAGAGGATTATATACAAAACACATTCTTGCATTATCCAGTAGAAATTGAGACTCCTGGTCAGAAGTCTTACAAGAAGTCATTGGATTACATGGTCAAGTCGAAACCGGCTAATAACTGGAAGGATAGAGGGTGATAATGAAGTCTAAAAAAAAGAATCATAAATCTGATTGCTACCTATGCAATGATAGCAAAAAAACGACAAGGTATGTTTGCGTGAATTGCAGAAAAGATGGTGCAGAATTTCTTAATGATCTTCTAAAAGAAAATAATCGTCTCAGACGAGAAAGTCATGATTTCAGAAGAATATAGTATAAAGATAATTAAATTTCATATCAAGGGAGAAAAAACATGAATCAACCAAACGTAAATCTTACGATCGATCAAGAATTCGACGCAATAAGAAATAGGATGAAATATTTCGAAGATAAGGTCGATGATGTTAGAGGCGCAAAATCTCCGGATGCTTTGCATTTTCAGTTTAATACTCTTTCAACGATGGTAGAGAACTATACAATTCGAATCAAGAATCTTGAAAAAATGGTCAAAAACTTTATGGACTCAAAGACCAACATTAAGGTTGTGACAAATGAAGAGCTTCGAAATGCATGGTTACAAAGTGGCCTCACTTTAGATGAGATATCAAAATACTTAAACATGAAAGGCACCGATAGAAGTGTCGTTTCACGTTTGGTCAATGGTCAGATAAAAGATATATGGAAGAGATACCTTGCGTACAGATACTGCATAGAAAAAATAATGAAGGATCAGGAGTCAGAAAATGATCTATGACTATAAGTGTAACCGTTCTAAAGAGGTGGTTCAGAAAAGTCACACTCCTGAAGAAACCGGTAATCACGATTGTTTATGTGGAGGACAGCTTTCCCGTTATTTTAGGCCTGGATCAATTACTATTCATACGAGCTTCAATGAAGAGATTTTAGATCATAGCACGGGAGATATGATTAAGGTATCGGACATAGATCGTATTGGAAAAGAGCAAGGTAAAATATGGTTAGGACACGAAGAGGCTAAAAGAATAGCAAAAGAGAATAAGGTCAGAAATGATAGAATATCTAAAGAGAAATCAGAAAAGTCACTCGAATCAAAGCTTCTAAAAATACTTTAATGAAGGGGATTGGCATGATAACTAAACAAAAGAATAAGTGGTCACCTAATAGATTTCAAATAGATTTTATTGGACTGATCATGAACAAAAAAAATATAAAGTTGATTGATGACGACAAGAGCCAATTACGGTACGTCCGAATAGAAAAACACGTAAAAAGATAGACATCTGAGCCTAGTTGCATATTCTGTCAATAGTAAAACGTATTTAATTTTGCTATTTTAAATTATATGGCTAATGCGAAAGAGATTTTAATAAATCATCTAGAAAATCTAAGGGGAATTTCAGCAAAGTCACACCCCGCAAAGCAGTACACACGATTCCACACATACTACGAAGGACATCAGTCCAACAAAGTAAAGACTAAATCGAGTAAGTTTTACAACATCGTTAAAGCAATTGTAGATACTAAGACTACATTTGTTTTGGATAACCATATTACAACAAGCGTTGTCCCAAGTATCGTTCGTAATGCAGATATTGATTCCATAAAATCTCAACGTCAAATAGCGGATATTTTGGAAGATGCGAAAGCATCGGTATTCGAAGCAAACAACATGAATCGACTTAAAGAGGGTGTTGTAAAAAACGGAAACATCACAAATGTTGGAATCGCAAAGGTAAATTGGGATTCGGAAAAAAGCAATGGAATAGGTGACGTTGCAATAACAGAGGTTTTGGCAAAAAACTTATTTTTAGACCCTACAGCATCGGACATACAACAAGGGGCATACGTATTTGAGGAAACATCTTACTCTCCTTATGCATTGAAGCGTAAATATCCACATATGTCTGAAGAAATTGATAAACTTGCCGGATCTTCCGGAAAATCAATTGTGGATAAGATGGCAAATACGGTTAAGGACATCACCGGAGTTATAACGGCACAAAGCGGTACTAATACCAAGCAAATGTTCACTTACGACACTACCGGAATAAAAGATATTCCAAACGAAATAACGGTTTATCACGCATATTTACGAGATGACACTACTTATGAAGACCTTGAAGAAGAGGGTGGAAACGAAGAAATTGTGGCGAAGGTTGGAGAGCTAAAATTTCCAAACGGTAGATATGTTGTTTATTCAGGAAAAGATACTATTTTCGAAGACAGAGAAATGGACTCCCCATTTTTTCCATTCTCAATTTACTACGAGACAAACGGAAACAACGTCTATTCGCCTGGAGGGTTGGTAGATGGAATCACTTTCATCCAAGACAGAATAAACAAAGCCGGCGAAAGACTTCAGTATTTGATGGGAAAATTCGTAAGCATCATTGTTTTAGATGGTGCTTGCGGAGTAAACGAACAAGAAATATTAAATCAAGATACGCTAGTACTTAATCCAAATTCGCTTACAGAAGGGAAAATGCCTCAAATACTTACCAGCAATACTATTTCCGAAATAAGAGCGGTTCAGGATTATATAAAAGAACTAAAAAACGATGCAAAAGAGGTTTCCAGAATCAACGATATGATGATGTCTGGAGAGCGAAAAAAAGGCGTTACATCTGGAGAGATGGTTGACGCTCTAAACGAAAGCCCTATGACATCCATACGTCAGTCTCAAAGAAACTTTATGGACTTTTATATTGAGATGACCAACCAAGTCATATTCTTTATTCAGAAATATTACGATCAGCAAAGAATGATTCGTACAACTACAGGAGAAAGAATTGTAAAGATTCCCCTAAAAGAAGAAGGGGAGCAAAGACCAATCGAGATTTTCGAAGAAAAAGAGAAAGAAGATGGTCAGAAAACATTGGAGCTTTTGGAAGAAATAGAGTCAAGTATTAGTGATGGAGAGTTCCACACAGATATTATCGCAGGTTCCGAGCTTCCGAGATCCAAAACACAGACAGCTCAAATCACAATGGACTTGGCTTCACAGGGATTCTTCGGAGATCCAAATAGCATAAAGTCAAAGGAACGTGTTTTGACAGCTTTAGATTTTCCAAACCGTAGGGCAATTATAGACGATATGAAAGCAGATGAAGCAGAAGCACTTCAGGCTGATACTTCTCAGAATCCATTAGAGTTTATGAAGGGAATGAATGTCAACTTTAAAGATCTAGAGAATTTTCCTGGTGCTCAGGCAAAATTACTAGAGTTTATGGGTCTTATTAACGTGCCAGGAGGCGAATTAAGCGAAGAAGCGGAATCGGAAGTGATAGAGACGGATCCAGAACCAATAGAAGGTGACCTTCCTCCAACGCTTCCATTTCAGTCTGCGGCTTAATACAAAAAAAGGAGAATAAATAAATGGATAGACGACTTTCAAGAGGTGACAAACTAAGTTTTAGAAATGATGGAATACTTGCTGAAGTTCAAAGCCTTCAGCCTTCTGGACAAGCAGGTATGAGAGAAGATCATTACGATATTCTTTTAAACGGAGTTGGCTTTAAGCTTCCTTCCTCTGTCTTAAAGGCAATATTCAAACTAGTAGAGGTGGATCCCGACAGCGCAGACAGTAAAAAAGCGGAAATAGAATCGATACTCGAAGAAAACTCAGAAGTTGACGGGTCTAAGAAGAAAAAGACCGCTAAATCAAAACAAAAAGGAGGTGCGAAATAATGGAATACGGAAACCACAACAACCCTAAGGGTATGAAGATGAAAGTTTCTTTCGGGGGGGGACCTTCTGAGGGACGAGGCGATATGTCTGAAAAAGATCCTGGAGAAGAAAAAGACATGATGTGGAAAGCTCTAATGCCTATAAAAGAAGCATTAGAAAAAGGCGATAGAGACGAAGCATTGATGCTTGTCAGTAAGTCTCTTGAATCTTATGGCTATAAGGACGAAGGAAAGAAAGATATGCCTGAAGAAGGAATGTCTATGGAAGAAAAAATGATGAAGGCGATGTCATAGTCGTCATATTTAAACAATAGCCAACCAATAGGAGCTAAAAAGAAATGCAAATGGAAAACCAAGTTACAGAAGACCAACCAACACCCGAAAATTCGGGATCGGAGTCTAATGTTTCAGATCAAGATTTAAGTGTAAATCCGGAATCCACTCCGGAAGGAAATGGCGTCGAAAACTCCGTAAGCCCTGAACAGAGCCTCTGGGAGCAGGACAAAAGATTCGAAACAATGTGGGATAAAAATCCAGATAACCTTTATAAGTCGTACAAGGCTCTGGAAACAAAGTTGAACGATAACGGAGCTAGTATCCGATCGGAATACGATGAAAAAATTAAGGGCATGCAAGGAGATTTAGATCAATACGGGAGTCTGAAACAATACTTAACCACGATCGAGAATCATCCAGAATTATCCGGAAAATTCAGAGAGATGATCGAGGGATTCAATAAACAATTGAATCGTGAGAAATATGGCGCAGACCTTCCTGAGGAAGTTATGTCCAGACTCGATGAATTTGATAGTTTAAAAGAGCACATACAGAAGGGTGAACAGGAAAAGCTTGTTCAACAGAACTTAGATGTTATAAATAAGCAATTCGACGAAATAAATGAATTTGCTGATCGACACAACCTAAGTTACGACGAACAAGAGTTTCTGGCTTATGCAAAGGAAAATAATATTTCTCCGGAATTTATGAAGGCTGCCTTCGTAAATCAGGTTCTTCCGCAAGTGGAAGAAAGTATAAGATCAAAAACCCAGCAAAGTGTTCTAAAAAATAGGGAAAAAGGACGGTCGGCATCCCCACCATCTGGTGGAAAACCTCCGGCATCTCGTACTGAAACTCAATCTCTTGACCAGGCATTGAGGTCAGTACTCTGATCCGAATGAAACTACAGATAAAAAAAATAAGGGAGAAACACAATGGCATTTACAGCTAATCAACTGCAAGACGCTTTCGCGATCGCTGTTGAGCATATTAACAAAGACATCCCAGATGTCATGACGAAAGCGAATTTCTTTTTACACAAGATATTCCAAAATAAAAAATATGTTTCAGGAGGTCGTCAATTCCAGCTTCCTTTGAATCACGTTGAGCTTCAATCTCAAGGATTCATTAATGGAACTACTGATACAGTGAGCACCAATCCTCAGCAAACATTCACGTTTGGAACATTGGATTGGAAATATCACTATGACACTGTTTCAGTCACGTTAGATGATCTAACAAAAACAGAAGACAGCAAAGAAGCTCTCATCAGTCTTATGAAGGGAAAAGTTGCTGCTGCAAAAGGATCTGTAGCTCGTGATCTTTCAACAGCTGCACATACATCTGGAACAGCTTCAAATAAAGGTTTCAATGGACTTCCAGACATTTTCGCAGCTTCAGGAACTGCCTACGCAGGATTAACTGATACTGACTTCACAAATGGTGACGAATGGCTTACTGAACTTGACTCTACAGTTCAAGCGGTTACATATGCCAATCTTTCCAAAATGGTCGGTACGATTCGAGGACGAACTCAAGGTATATATAACCAAGAGGGGAAACCTTATCGACTTGATACAGCATTTTCCAATTCAGCCGTACAAGAAGAGTTTATCAACAGTGAGCAAATTAAGGCTCGATATGTTGACCAAAAAACACTTGAAGCTGGATTTGATGTGGTCAAGTTCCGAAATATGGATTGGGGAATTGACGAGTTCTCTTCCGGTAGTGCTGACGGTTCAACCGCTGACAACTTCCTGTACTTGGTAACCTCAAATTCAATGGGATTTTTCTACAAGTACGGGTTCGACAAGAAGGCTCCAGTATCACAGGATCAAGCCATTCTTCCGAATCAGCCACTTCTTTTTAATGTGAACTATCTTGCCGGAAATATTTATTGTGAGAATAGACGAGTAAATGGTTTATTCAAAACTTTGATCGCTTAGTCGGACGATCAATAAAACATAGGAGAATAATACAATGGCAACTTACAAAGTTTTAAACCCAATCGCAATCAACAACGATGACATTCTTTTGTCTTCTGCTACA